>Ga0209718_1000413_pt1 | contig 59013 bp, 65 predicted proteins | sample AD_JPNAS1_MetaG_FD_184420 | JGI IMG/M metagenome (GOLD analysis project Ga0209718, IMG submission 184420) | Active sludge microbial communities of municipal wastewater-treating anaerobic digesters from Japan - AD_JPNAS1_MetaG (SPAdes) (version 2) | ecosystem: Engineered > Bioreactor > Anaerobic...
GCTTGACCTTGTGTTGCCCCAACAGCCCCCGCCTCGGCTTGAATATCTACAACAAAAATGTGGGGCAGACCTTTGACCTAAATCTTAGAAAATTCGATGGGTTTAACCTCGAATAGCGAAAGACGGGTTGGGTCGGCGTGTTATTCGGCTGTTGGCTGTTCCTGTAGCCGGCCTCGGTGAGGCCGGGGCTGCTGGTTCGGAGGTTTTTACCTGACATCTGAACCCTGAACCCTGAACCCTTTTTTGCATTCCGCTTTACAAAATCGCGATGGGGGAGTAGAAGTTGGACTCCCAAACATAACCGAGCCCATGCCATGTCAGGAAACGTAATGCAACCAGTCATCAACCTTCTCGTCCAACTTCAAGAGCTGATTATCGCTCGCGCGCAGCATGAAGCCGGACAACCGGGCGCCCAACTTGACCAGTTGGATGCCTCCATCGCTTCGCTGAAAAAAGAAATCCCTGCGGATGTCCGCCAGCGTTTTGAGCGTCAACTGCAAAAAAATTCGCTGGCGATTGTGCCGACGGAAAACGGTGTTTGCACCGCTTGCGGCATGACGCTGCCGGTGGCGCTGGTGCACCAAGTGCACGCCGCGGAGCAAATCTATGGCTGCCCGTCGTGCGCCCGCCTGCTGTTCTACCGCAGCGGCAGCGCGCGCAACACCCGCAAGCCGCCGCGTCGCAGCGATCCGCCCAAGGTCGGCATCGAACGCTTTTCCTCCGAGACCTTGATGATTCCCGCACTCAAGGGCACCGACCGCGAAAGCGTGCTGGCGGAACTCTGCCAGAAGCTGCAAGACGAAGGTTTTGTGGACAATGCCCAGCAGTTGCAGGAAGCTGCGCTCCAGCGCGAAGCCATCGTTTCCACCGCCATCGAAGGTGGTGTGGCGTTCCCCCACGTGCGCTGCGTGGAAGGCGGCGCGTTGACGCTGGCGTTGGGCATCGCCCCCAAAGGCATCAAGTTTGACCCCAATGGCAAAGCCAACACCCGCGTGGTGTTTTTCATGGTGATTCCAACGGCCGCAAGCGCCTTCTACCTGAAGTTGCTTTCCGGGTTGGCGCAGGTTTTCCAGAAGCCGGAAAACCGCGACAAGCTGCTCGAAGCGGATACCGCTGAGAAGCTGTGGAAGGCCTTGGTCAAGGCCACCCGCACGGTCATTCAATAGCGGCCTCCGCCGCGCGCCCGGTGATTCCGCGCCGCAATCTGGTGTTGCTGGGCTTCATGGGCACCGGCAAAAGCACGCTGGGCCGGCGCGTCGCCGCGCTGACCGGCGCGCCTTTTCTCGAAATGGATGCCGAACTGGAGCGGCGCGCCGGCAAACCCATCCCCCGGATTTTTGCGGAAGACGGCGAGGCCGCGTTCCGCGACATGGAAACCGCTTTGGCCCGCGAATGGGGCCAACAGGAAAGCGCGATTATTTCCTGCGGCGGCGGCGTGGTGCTGCGCGCGGAAAATCTGACGGCGCTGCGCGCCAACGGTGTTTTGGTTTGTTTGACGGCGCGGCCGGAAGTGATTGTGGCGCGCACGGCGCGCGCGGGCAACCGCCCGCTGCTGGCCGGCGACGATCCTGCCGCCAAAGTGCGCGAGTTGCTCGCCGCCCGCGCCGCGCACTACGCGCAGATTCCGCTGCAACTGGAGACGTCGGATGCCGACCTGTCCGACCTCGCGCAAACCCTGTTGGATTTGTGGTTACGGGCCTGATGCATGTGGCGCTATCTCGCCAGGCGACTCGCGCAGGCCGTGCCCACGGCGCTGGGCGTGGTGCTGGTGACGTTTGTGCTGTTCAACGTGGTAGGGGGCAGTCCCGCCGCGCAGGTGCTGGGCCAGAACGCCGGGCCGCTCGCGCTGGAAGAATTTGATCTCGCCCGCGGCTACGCCAAGCCGCTTTTCTGCGGCCGGTGGACCGCCACCCGCGCGCTGGCCGCCGTGGATTTCGCCACCGCCGCGCCCAGCGTGCGCGCGCAATGGCATGCCGGCGATTCCGGCTGGCTGAGCTTGGCTGATGGCGAAGAATTGGTCCTGCCGTTGGCGTTTCCGCTGCCGGCGGAAGGTACATGGCGGCTGACGGTGGAGGGGCGTGGCCCCGGTTTTCCACAGTGTGGAAAAAAGTTTTCCACAGTGTGGAAAAAAAGCGCCAAAAGTTCCACGGTGTGGAAAAAAGTTTTCCACGGTGTGGAAAAACCCACCTTCCGCGCGGCGGGCGGCGCGGTGGAAATCCGGCGCGTGCGGCTGGAACGCGGCACGCGGCATTTTTTCGACAGCCAACTGACGGACTACATCGGCCGCGTGGCCCGCCTGGACCTTGGCACCAGCGCCAGCTTGAACCAGCCGGTGACGCGGCTGCTGCGCGCGGGAATCGGGCCGAGTCTTGCGCTGACTGTGCCGATTTTGCTGGTGGAATTGGTGGTGAGCCTGACGCTGGCGCTGCTGTGCGCTTATCGTCGCGGGGCGTGGCTGGACCGGCTGCTGGTGGCGGTGTGCGTGGCGCTGATGAGCGTGAATTATCTGGTGTGGATTGTCGCCGGGCAGTTTTTGCTGGCTTACCGCTGGGGCTGGTTCCCGGTGTGGGGGTTTGAATCGTGGCGCTATTTGCTGCTGCCGGTGTTGATTGGCGTGGCCACGGGGCTGGGCGTGAATGTGCGGTTTTACCGCACGATCCTGCTGGAAGAAATGCACAAGGATTACGTGCGCACTGCGTTTGCCAAGGGGCTGCGCACGGAGCGGGTGCTGTTCAAGCACGTGCTGAAAAATGCGTTGGGGCCGGTCATCACCAACGTGGCGGTGGCGCTGCCGTTCCTCTATACGGGCAGCGTGCTGCTGGAAAACTTTTTTGGGATTCCGGGACTGGGCTATTTGAGTTTGAACGCCATCCATTCGGCGGATGTGGACGTGGTGCGCGCGGTGGTGCTGGTGGGGGCACTGCTGTTCACGGCGGCCAACATTTTGGCGGATGTGGCGCTGGCGTGGGTGGACCCGCGGGTGAAGCTGGCATGAACAACGCGGCGGAACAAATGGGTGCGGGCGCGTCGTTCGGGCGCGAGGCATGGCGGCGGGTGTGGGCCAGCGGCATTGCCCGCGCGTGCCTCGCGGTGCTGGCGTTGTTTTTTGTGGTGGCGCTGGCGGGCGAGGCCGCCAATGCGTGGTACGAGTGGCGCGATGTCACGCCGCCATGGCAGGCGCAGGAGCTGGCCGCGCGCTACCTGCCGCCGGGCGCGGGCCACTGGCTGGGCACCGATGGCCTTGGGCGCGATGTGGCCCTGCGGCTGGCGCAGGGCGCGCGGATCGCGTTCGAGGTCGGCGTGGTGTCGTCGCTACTGGCGGTGATGATCGGCGTGCTGCTGGGCTGCCTTGGCGGCTACTTCGGCGGGTGGGTGGATGATCTGGTGGTGTGGCTGGCCACCACGTTCGCAGCCATTCCGGGGCTGCTGTTTGTGCTCGCCATTGCGATGGTGGTGGGCAAGGGGCTGCTGGGCGTTTTTCTGGCCATCGGTTTGACCACGTGGGTGGGGGTGTGCCGGCTGATCCGCGCCGAAGTGCTGCGCCAGAAAGAACGCGGCTATGTGCGCGCGGCGCAGGCGCTGGGATTTTCGTCGTGGCGCATTTTGTTCCGGCACATTTTGCCCAACGTGCTGCACGTGGCGCTGGTGTCGTTCACACTGCGCTTTCCGGCGGCCATCGGCACGGAGGTTTTCCTGAGTTTTCTGGGGATCGGCGCGCAGGGGCAGCCCAGTTGGGGAACCATGATCGCGTCCGCCCGGCTGCGCCTGTGGCAGGGGATGTGGTGGGAGCTGGCCGCGGTCACGGTGGCCATTTTTGCGGTGGTACTGGCGTTCAATCTGCTGGGCGATATTTTGCGCGATGCGCTTGATCCCCGGCTGCGGGTCGCGACCGATTGACCGCCCCCGCCGGCCCGCGCCCGCGCAGCCATTTTTCGGGCCGGCGCCCTTGACACGCCCCCGCCGGCGTGGTTTATTCCCCGCACGATGACAACGAAATCCAGTTGGAACCTGCTTCTCGCGTTGCGCGGCGACACCCGTGCGGCGGCGGGCGACGGGTGTTGCATGGTTTGATTGTCCCGAAGCGCGTTGATTTCTGGAAAGCCCGCCAACTTTGAACTTGGCGGGAATTTTTTTGCCCGCCCGACTGGAACCCCAAGAGGAAAATAAAAATGAAAAAGTCCGACCATGTGATTGTTTTTGACACCACGCTGCGCGATGGCGAGCAATGCCCCGGCGCGAGCATGGGCCTGCACGAAAAATTGCAGGTGGCCCGCCAACTGGAAAAGCTGAATGTGGATATTATCGAAGCCGGTTTCCCGGCGGCGTCACCCGGCGATTTTGAGGCGGTGCGCCAAGTGGCCGCCACCATCAAAAAGTGCCGGATTGCGGGACTGGCGCGCTGCGTCAAGAGCGACATCGAAAAATGCGCCGAGGCGCTCAAGCCCGCCGGCGACCGCGCCCGCATCCACGTGTTTCTGGCCACCAGCGCCATCCACCGCGAGTTCAAGCTCAAGAAGGCCAAGGATGAAATCATCCGGCAGGCCGTCGAGGGTGTGACCTATGCGCGGCAGTTTTGCAAGGATGTGCAGTTCAGCCCTGAGGATGCCTCGCGCACGGAGCCGGAATTTCTGGCGGAAGTGGTGCGCGCGGTGATTGCCGCCGGCGCCAGCACGATCAACATTCCCGATACGGTCGGCTTCACCGTCCCCAACGAGTTCCGCAAGCTGCTGACTTACCTGAACGAGCATGTGCCGGAGCTGCAGAACGTGGTGGTGCACGTGCATTGCCACAACGATCTGGGCCTCGCGGTGGCGAACTCGCTGGCGGCTATCGAGTGTGGCGCGCGCGGCGTGGAATGCACCATCAACGGCATCGGCGAACGCGCGGGCAACTGCTCGCTGGAGGAGCTGGTGATGGCGCTGAAGGTGCGCAACGACCACTACGGCATCCAAACCCGCGTGCGCACGCAGGAAATTTTTGCCACCAGCCGCCTGGTCAGCCAACTGACCGGCCTGATGGTGCAGCGCAACAAGGCCATCGTGGGCGGCAACGCGTTTGCCCATGAATCGGGCATCCATCAGGACGGCATGCTTAAGCATCGTGAGACGTATGAAATCATGCGGCCCGAGGATGTCGGCGTGGTGACCGGCACCGACCTCGTGCTGGGCAAGCACAGCGGGCGGGCGGGCTTCTCGGCGCATCTGAAGCGCATGGGCATCCAACTCAAGGCCGAGCAGTTGCAGGGCGTGTATGATGCGTTCATCGCGCTGGCCGACAAGAAAAAGGTGGTGTACGACGACGACATCATCGAGCTGCTGCGCGAATACGTGTCGGAGATTCCGCGGGTGTACGCCATCAAGTGCCTGCAAGTCACCACCGGCAACCGCGCGCTGCCGACGGCCACCGTGCAGATCGAAAAAGACGGCAAGATCATCGAGGATTCGGCCACGGGCGCAGGCCCGGTGGAAGCGGCGCTGAAGGTCATCGAGCGCGTCACGGGCATCAAGGGCGAGCTGAAGTCGTTTGCCATGCAGGCAGTGACGCACGGCGAGGATGCGCTGGGTGAAGCTGCGGTGCAGGTGAAGTTTGGCGATGATCTCGTGGCGGCCAAGGGGTCGGACATTGATATCATCGTGGCCTCGGCCAAGGCGTACATCAACGCCGTGAACCGGCATCTGTTTTTGACGCAAACCAGCGCCAAGCTGTAAGCCCGCGTGCGGCCATAGCTGAGGGACGTGACCTTCCTGCCGGGAACGGCTGGAAGGTCTGCGACCATTCCAGCCCAACAAATCAACCCGGATGTTTTTGTAGGGCGGGAATGGTTGAAGGATGAAACCTTCCCGCCGAGAACGGCTGGAAGGTCTGCGACCGTTCCAGCCCTACAATTTCAACCGGGAGTTTTTGTCGGGCGGGAATGGTTGTGGCACGATACTTTCCCGCCGGGAACGGCTGGAAGGTCGGCTACCGTTCCAGTCTTACAATCCAACCGTCAGCAGTTTTTTTGTGCGGGACGGAATCTCCCGCTGGGGGAATTGTTAGGTTTTGATTTAGATGTTGTGCGGGGTCCGCATAAACGGCATATACGAACAATGCCGTCAACCCCCGGACATTTGATTCGCCTGCTGGTGTGGCTGCTTCTCGCGTTGGTGGGCGCGGGGCTGGCGGTCTGGTCGTGGCCGGGCGAGGGCGACCAGCCGGTGTATCCCGGCCGGCATTGGTCGTGGATGGCGCCGGAGCGTGCCGGGTATTCCGCCGCGAAGTTGAACGCCTTTTCCCGGCACACAGGCGGCTCGGGGTGCATCGCGTATCAAGGGCGGATGATCTACGCGTGGGGGGATTGGGCGGCGCGGGGCGACGTGGCCTCCGTCGCGAAACCGCTCTATGCCTTCCTGGCCTACAAGGCGGTGGAGCAGGGGCGGATCGGCTCATTGGATGATTTGGTGGCCGACTGGGTGCCGGACAACACGGCGCTGGATGAGTACCTGAAAAAAATCGCGGGGCCGATTACGTTCCGGCAATTGCTGGATCAGACGTCCGGCTACGGTTTGGAAGAAAGCCCCGGCGAGGCGTTTGCCTACAACGACTACGCGACGTATCTCTGCGCGTGGCTGCTGTTCGACCGCGTGTGGGAGTATCCCGAAGCGGACAATGATGCCGTGTTGAACGGCGAATTACTGGGCGGTTCAATCGGCTTTGAGGACCAGCCCACCATACAGCACCGGCAGTCGCGCCCGTTCCGGCTGCGGATTTCGTCGCGGGATTTGGCGCGCTTTGGGCTACTCTATCTGCGCGGCGGGCGCTGGCGGAAAGCAACGCTGCTGCGGGCGGATTTATTTGCCAGCCACATGCACTCGGCGTTGCCGGCGGATTTTCCCCGCACCAGTGGCGAGGAGGATGAGCTGCTGCCGGAGGCCCGGACCGTTGGCGGCGACAAAGATGAAAAGCATCACTTGGGGAGCCTCGGCCAATTCTGGTGGTTCAACCGCGTCACGCCCGATGGCCACCGTCTATTGCCCGATGCGCCGGAGGATACGTTTTTCGGTTCCGGCTACGGCGGGCGGTTTGCCTTGCTGGTGATTCCGTCGCAGGAGCTGGTGGTGGCGTGGCAGGATATTTATCCGGACGAGGACTGGATTCCGCTGGACGAAACCGGGCGGCACCGCCTGAACCAAACCATCCGCGCGCTACTTGCCGCCCGCGTGCCGGCGGAGTAGGCCGCAACATCAGCCGCCGGAAAACGGCGGCAGGAAGGTCACTTGGTCGCCATCGTGGATGGGGGCGTCCCAATCCACGAATTCATCATTGATGGCCGCTTTGACGATGTTGGTCGTCAGCGGGAACCGCCCGGTCTGCTGGATTTCGTGCAGCAGTTGGCGGGTGGTTTCCGCAGTGGTTTCGTAGGGCTCGGTCTGGGTGCCGCGCCGCGCGCCGACCAAGGCAAAGTAGCGAACCGTGACGTGTTTCAAGCTCATGCTGTTTGCGCAGCCTTCAGGCGGGCTTCGAGATCGTTGAGTTCCTGCTGCAGGGCGGCGGGAATGGCATCGCCGAACTTGGCGTAGTGCGCGCGGATGGCGGGGATGTCCTTGAGCCAGCCGGCCACGTCCACTTCCAGCAACTCGGCCATGTCGTCCGCGGCGATGTCCAAGCCGGTGGTATCAATGGCGCCGGGGGCGGGTAGGAGACCCAGCGGCGATTCCATCGCCTGACCGCGGCCTTCCACGCGCTCGAAAATCCATTTGAGCACGCGTGAGTTTTCACCGAAGCCGGGCCACAGCCAGCGGCCATCGTCGGACTTGCGGAACCAGTTGACGTAGAACACGCGCGGCATTTTGGCGTTGGGCACACGGCCGGGCATGGAGAGCCAATGGGCGAAGTAATCGCCCATGTTGTAGCCGCAGAAGGGGAGCATGGCCATGGGGTCATAGCGCAACACACCCACGCTGCCCGCCTGCGCGGCGGTGGTTTCGCTGGCTTGAATGGAGCCGAGGAATGTGCCGTATTGCCAGGTGGGCGCCTCAAAGCAGAGCGGCACCGTGCTGGGGCGCCGGCCGCCGAACAGGATGGCAGAAATCGGCACGCCGGCGGGGTCTTCCCAGGCGGGGTCAATCACCGGGCATTGGCGGGCGGGGGTGGTGTAGCGCGCGTTGGGGTTGGCCGCCTTGCTGCCGCTTTGCGGGGTCCATTCTTCGCGCTTCCACGAGGTCAGTTTGGGCGGCGGGGTGTCGGTCATGTCCTCCCACCACACGTCACCATCGGGAGTCAACGCGCAGTTGGTGAAGATGGAGTTGGCATAGAGCGTGCGCATGGCGTTGGGGTTGGACTTCATGGAAGTGCCCGGCGCCACGCCGAAGAAGCCGGCTTCCGGGTTGATGGCGCGAAGCTGGCCGTTGGCGTCGAATTTCATCCAGCAGATGTCGTCGCCCACGCATTCCGCCTTCCAGCCGGGGAGTGTGGGTTGGAGCATGGCCAGATTGGTTTTGCCACAGGCGCTGGGGAATGCGGCGGCCACATAGATTTTTTTGCCGGCGGGATTCGTCAGGCCCAGGATCAGCATGTGCTCGGCCATCCAGCCCTGCCGGCGGGCCATCGTGGAGGCGATGCGCAGCGCAAAGCACTTCTTGCCCAGCAGCGCGTTGCCGCCATAGCCGGAGCCAAACGACCAGATGGAGGGGTCTTCCGGAAAGTGGGAGATGTATTTGTTGTTTGCGTTGCAGGGCCACGGCACATCCTTCTGGCCCGGCGCCAGCGGCGCGCCCACGGAGTGCAGGCATTCCACGAAGTCGCCATCATCGCCCAGCGCGGCCAGCACCTCCGCGCCGATGCGCGTCATGATGCGCATGTTGACCACGACATAGATCGAGTCGGTCAGCTCCACGCCGATATGCGCGATGGGCGAGCCGATGGGCCCCATGCTGAACGGAATGACGTAGAGCGTGCGCCCGCGCATGCAGCCGGCATAGAGCTTGCGCAGCGTGTCCTTCATTTCCACCGGATCGCGCCAATTATTGTTGGGACCGGCCTCGCGCGGATCGGTGGTACAAACAAACGTGCGGTCTTCCACGCGGGCGACATCCGCCGGATCCGAGAACACCGCGAACGAATTGGGCCGCTTGGCCGGGTCCAGCCGGATGAACGTGCCGGCGGCTTCCGCCTGCGCGCACAAGCGCTCGTTTTCTTCCGCGGAGCCATCGCACCAGTAAATCTGATCGGGCTGGCACAGTTCGGCGACTTCGGCCACCCACTTCAGCAGTCGTTGGTTGTTCGTCTTCATCTCGGTATCCTTCCGTTACGGAACGGGTTCCTCGCGGCCAGCCGGTCCATCGGCAGGCTTCAGGCACGTCATCCCGGAGCCGTCGCACGATACGGGCTAGGCCGGCGGGCCGCAAGTCCAAAAACATGAAAAAAGCGCGCGGCTTGCATTTCGGGGCTCGATTTGTTTTTCTGCGTCATTCCGTGAGAAAGAGCGCGCATGAGTGAGATGAACAACGCGGGGGACTTGGAAAACCAGTTATTGGAACTATTGACGCAGGACTCAGCGCCCGCGGCCGCTTGGCTGGCCGTGTTGACGGCCGGAGTCACGGCGGGGATTCCGGCCGCGACGCGCGAGTGGGCGGCCATGGCGCAGGAGGCGCTGGCCAAGGCGGGGGATGTGGCCGGCGGCAGCGATTTGTTGAAGTGGCGCGCGGACAATACGCCCCCGGATCAGATGACCGCCAAGGATTGGCTGAAGGTAGCCGACGTGCTGGCCGGGTCCGATCCCTATTTGCTGGCGTTGATTCAGGAGGCGGGGTTCGGCCAGAAGTTGGCGGCCCGCGAATGCGTGCGCCGGCTCCGCCTGCTGTTGAGTTTGCAGCCTGGTGCGCTGTGCCTGCATCGCACGTGGGGGTTTGGCGTGGTGCAGAAAGCCGACGCGCTTTACCGCAAGATTGAAATCAATTTCCGGGGACGCCCCGGCCACGGGCTGGCCATGAAAGTGGCTGCCGAGAGTCTCGAAGTACTGGCCGAAACCCACCTGTTGGCCCAGTGGCATCGCGACCGCGAACGCATCCGCGCCCTGGTGCGCGACAATCCGGCGGAAGTGGTGCGCTTGGCCTTGGCCAGCTTTGGACCCATGCCGGTGGCCACGCTGCAAAAAACGCTGGTCAGCGCCGAGCTGTTGCCGGATAGCGACTGGAAACGTTTCTGGGATGCCGCCCGCAAAGTGCTCAAGGCCGATCCGCTGGTCATGGTGCCCGCCAAGCGTACGGAGCCGCTGTGCCTGCTGAACAGCGCGGCCGGATTTGACGACACCTGGTTTGACCGGCTGGCCAACGAGCGCGAGCTGAAGACCATCGTGGAGCGGCTGGGCGAACTGGCCGAACGCGCGCCCGCCCACGACACCATTCCCGCTGCGCAACGGCAGGTGATGACCAACCGCTTGGCGTTTGTGCTGCATAGCGCCACCAGCCGCCAGCCGGGCATCAAGCTGCAAGCGGCCCTGCTGGCCGCGCGCCTCGCCGTGCCCCCTGCGGAGTGCGACTGGCCCGCCGCCGCCCGCGAGTTCCTGCGCGGCCCCGCCCTTGTGGAAGTGCTGCACGATCTGCCCGCGCGCAAAGTCGCTCCCGCGCTGGAGTTTTTGTGGGCGCAGGATCCGGAGGCGTTGCGCGCTGCGCTGCTCGAACAACTGGGCAATTTATACTTCGGCCCATTGCAGGAAGTCATGGTCCTACTGCGCAAACAGGGGAGCGACGAAGCCTGCCGTGATATTTTTGCCGCAACCTGCGCCGCACACACCATCCGGCAGGAAATGCTGTTATGGCTGCTGCGCAACGTCTCCCTGATTGCCGAGTGGGATTTGCCCTTGCCGGCCGCGCTGGCGCCAATCGTGCTGGCCGAGTTGGAGCAGGACTACAAAGGCGAACGGCTGAAAACCCGCAAGCAACTCCGCGAAGCATTCGAAGATGCGGCATGGCTCAAGGCGGTGTTTGACGGCATGACGCCCTCCCGCCAGCAGGATTTCTTCCGGCGCTTGAATCAGTCGCCGGCGTGGCCGGGCCTGGACCGGCAAGTCTTGCAGGCCAAGATACTCAAGCAATTTCCGCAGCTCCATGGCGTCATCATGGGCGCGGCGGCGGAGACACCGACGGCCAGCTCCGGGCAGGTGACCTCGCACCGCTCCTACCGCGAGCGGCAGGAAAAACTGGAACGACTGCTCAACGTGGAAATCCCCGCCAATTCCAAGGAAATCGCCATCGCGCGCAGCTATGGCGATTTGAGCGAAAACTTCGAATACAAGGCGGCCAAGGATATGCAGCGCGTGCTGATGGCGCGGCAGGCCGATTTGGAAGGCATGCTGGCCAAGGTGCGTCCCACCGATTTTGCCGAAGCGCCGACCGACCGCGCTGGCGTCGGCACGACCGTCACGCTGGCCTATCCAGACGGTCATCGCGAGTTTTTCCACATCTTGGGCGAGTGGGATCAGTTCCCCGAAAAGCATATTATTTCTTCCAACACCCGGCTGGCTCAGGCGCTGGCCGGCAAACAGGCGGGAGAGGATGTTGAAGTTCCGGCGGAAGATGGCCCGCCGGTCACTTGCCGCGTGGAAACCGTCACGCCGTTACCGGACGACATCAAGGAATGGGTGAAGTGACATGACCTTGCGCGAACGCTGGCAGCATTATCTTTCTCACGACGCGCCCCCGCTGGTGCAGTTTGTGAAGTACGGCCTCGCGGGCGGCATCGCCACCGTCACTCACGTGGGAAGTTTTTTCCTCGCAGGTTTCTTGTTGTTCCCTTGCGTGGGGGCCGATGACCCGCTGGTGAGGCTGTTCAACCTGGCCGCGCCGGTGGTGAACGAAGCCCTGCGCGCGCGCTACGCGGTATATTCCAACCTCATTGCGTTCGGCTTTTCCAACACCGTTTGCTACCTCATCAACCGGTGGTTCGTGTTCCGCCCCGGTCGGCACCATGTGGTGTTGGAGTTTCTGCTATTCCTGGGCGTGTCGGCCATCAGCATGACTGTGGGCACCACGTTGATGGGGCTGCTGATCAAATACCTTGGGATGCCAACCACCTACGCGTTTGGCGCCAACATCCTGAGCTCGTTGGCTATTAATTACGTGCTGCGCAAATATTTCGTTTTCAAAGGATAATCCGCGCAAACGCGCGGGTTGGCGCCTGGCCCCAAAACCTGATTCCAGTTGGACTGTCGGGCTGGAATGATTGCAGACCTTCCAGCCTTTTCCGGCGGGAAGGTTTCGTTCCTCAACCATTCCCGCCCTACAAAAGCACTGCTAGAACAGCCATGCCGCATCCGGGTTGAATTGTTGGGCCAGAACTGTCCGCGCCTTGTCTCGATCACAAAAAAACGCCCGCTCTTTTTGGGAGCGGGCGCGTCGTTGCGGCGTGAGCCGCCGCGTTTACATTTGCGTGGAAAGGAATTCCGCGCGGCGGTTCAAGCGCCACGAGGCTTCATCATGGCCGAACGCCACCGGGCGTTCTTCGCCGTAGCTACGGGTTTGGATGCGGGCGCCATCCACGCCGGCGGCAATCATCGCGGCGCGGACCGCGAGGGCCCGGCGCTCACCCAGCGAAAGGTTGTATTCGTTGCTGCCGCGCTCGTCGCAATGGCCTTCCACCACGATGCCCGCGGTCGGGTTCTGCTGCAAATAGCCGACCACCGCATTGATCTTGGCTTGCTCCGAGGGGTTCAACTGTGTGCTGTCATACTCGAACAGCACCGCTTCAAACTGACCGGCCACTTCCGCGCCTTCCGTGCGGGCGGCCAAACCAGCCAAGTCCGCGGCCGTGCCATAGATGGGATTGCCATTCGCGTCATAGCCAATCACCACTTGGTCGCTGTAGGGCGCATCGGTGCCCAACGGCTTCTTTTTCTTCTTCATGCAACCGGTCGTGCCGACCATGGCCACAGCCAGCAACACCATCAAAACACTCATCCAACGGCGTGTCATTTTCTCTTGCTCCTCTTTATTATTTTTAAATCGGGGTTGGCGGCAAACGGGGATCAATTGCTCCATGCGGGGCCGGTCCAATCACCGGTAGTCGTCAACGCGATGGGTTTATCACCCATCTCCGCCATGTAGTCAAGCAGGTAAAGGCTATAGCTGTAATTCACGCCGCGCACCGCTACGAGGTGCCGGCCATCGGGCGCCCAGGAGGGGTCCTCATAGGAGGCGTCAAAGGGGGTAATCACCCTTTCCTGCATGATATTCGGGTCCACGACGGCAATCTGGAACTTGCCGCCGCTCTGGGTTTGGTAGGCAATCAGCCCGTTCTGGCCCCAGTCCGGCGCGACGTTTTGCGAGCCGCTGCGCGTCAGCCGCTGCGGCGCCCCGCCGGAGGCCGAAATGATATAAAGCTGCGGCGAGCCGCTCGCGTTGGAGACATAGACAATCCGCGAGCCATCCGGCGACCACGCGGGCGATCCTTCGTCCGCCCGCGGGGTGTTGGTCAGCCGCGTCAGCCGCTTGCTGGCGATGTCCATCACGTACAAATCGGGGTTGCCGTCCTTGGATAGAATCAACGCCATGGAGCGCCCGTTGGGCGAGATGGCGCCGCCGGAATTGACGCCGGGGAAGCTGGCCGCGCGCGTCCGGTTGCCCGTGGCCATTTCGATGGTGTACACATCCGGATAGCGCTTCAGAAACGAGGTATAGGAGATGAACCGGTTGTCCGGGCTCCAGCGCGGCTTGATGGCCACGGACTTGTCCTGCGTGACTTGCCGGATATCTTGCAGGCTGGAGTCCGCCAGATAGAGCTCCTTCGCGCCGCTGCGCGTGCCCACCATGACCAGCTTGGCCAGGAAAAAGCTGGGCTTGTTCATCACTTTGCCGAGCAGGTCATGCGCCACTTGGTGGGCCAGATAGATTGCTTGGTTCGCCGGCTGTGTATAGGTGGCATTCAAATAGGCTTGGCCGGCCGGGTTCACGGCTTGGCAGGTGAACACCACCGCACCGCCCGCCTCGGTCAGCGTGCCGCTCACGATGACGCTGCCCCCCCCTTTTGGGGCCACGGTCAGCCAGCCGGAGCGGGCAATGTCCAGCTCCAACGTGCGCCGCGCCGTTTGTGCCGCCGCGCCAGAAACCTGAATGCCCGACAAATCCACCCCCACTTTACCGCCAGCCGCTTTGACGACGTTAATATGTGACGACTGTCCCCATGCCGTCAGCACGCCGCACAACAATGCCACCACCAACCAACTCTGTTTCTTCACGATCAAATTTCTCCTGGGCAAAAGGGTAACAAACCACGCGGGATGCTAGCGGACTTCCGGGCGGATGCAATCCCAGAATGTGCCGGGCGACAGTCGTGCCGCTACCGGCGGTTCAGTTGCCGAACAGCGAGAGCTGATCGCCGTCAAACGGCCTCAATTTGCGTGCGCGCGGCTGGGCTAATTTGGGCTGGCCGGCTTCGCTCAATTCCTGCTCTTCGAGGTTGGCCAAGATTTCTTTGGCGCGGGCGATGACGTCCGCCGGCAGGCCTGCCAGCCGGGCCACCTGAATGCCGTAGGACTTGTCCGCCGCGCCCGGCACAATCTTGCGCAAAAACACAATGCGGTCATCCTTTTCGCTGACGAGCACGTTGTAGTTCTTCACGCCGGGCAGGGTCAGGGCAATGTCGGTCAACTCGTGATAGTGCGTGGCGAACAGGGTCTTGGCTTTCACGCTGGCCTGGTTATGCAGATGTTCCGCCACCGACCAAGCGATGGAAATGCCGTCAAAGGTGCTCGTGCCGCGCCCGATTTCATCCAGCACAATCAGGGAGCGCGGTGTGGCGTTGTTGAGAATGTTGGCGGTTTCCTGCATTTCGACCATGAAGGTGGAGCGCCCGCGCGCGATGTCATCGCCGGCGCCCACCCGGGTGAAGACGCGATCCACCACGCCGATTTCCGCGGCGGCCGCCGGCACAAACGAGCCCATTTGCGCCATGATCACAATTAGCGCCACTTGGCGGATATACGTGGACTTGCCGGCCATGTTGGGGCCGGTGATGATCAGCAATTGGTTGTCGTGGTTGTCCAGCAGCGTGTCGTTGGGCACAAAGCGGCCGGACTCCGGCAGCAGCTCAATCACTGGGTGGCGGCCCTCGCGGATAACCAACGGGCCAGCGGCGGAGATTTGCGGGCGCACGTAGCGGCAGGTCAACGCGCGCTCGGCAAACGCGGCCAGCACGTCCACCTCGGCCACGGCGGCGGCCGTCTGCTGGATGGCAGCAGTGGCCGCCACGATCTCCTCGCGCAGCGCGCAGAATAGCTCGTATTCCAGCGCCCGCGATTTGTCCTCCGCGCCGAGAATCTTGTGCTCGTAGTCCTTGAGTTCCGGCGTGATGAACCGCTCGCCGCTGACGATGGTTTGCTTGCGGATGTAGTCCTCCGGCACGCGTGACAAATTGGCTTTGGTGACTTCGATGAAATAGCCGAACACCTTGTTGAAGCGGATTTTGAGCGAGGTGATTCCCGTGCGCTCGATTTCGCGCGCTTGCAGTTCGGCAATCCATTGTTTGCCGTCGTGCGCGGCCGCGCGCAGTTCGTCGAGTTCCGCGTGGTAGCCCTTGCGGATCACGCCGCCTTCCTTGATGGACATGGGCGGCTCATCCACCAGGGCGCGCGCCACCAGCGCCACGAGCTCATCTTGCGGCACGATCTGGCCGCGCAATTCGGCCAGCCGCCCGCCAGGATAGGCCGCCAGTGCGTCGTGGAGCGCCGGCAGTTTCTCCAGCGAGGCCGCCAGCGCGCGCACATCGCGCCCGTTGCCGGTGCCGGAGGAGAGCCGCGCCAGCAGCCGTTCCAGGTCCTTGATGGCGCCCAGCGTTTGCCGCAGCGCATCCAGCGCGTGCCGGGTTTTCAGCAGCGCCGCCACCGCGTCGTGGCGGGCCACGATGGCCGGCACTTGCTGGAGCGGGCGCACCAGCCAGTCGCGCAGCCGGCGCGAGCCCATGGCGGTGCGCGTGGTGTCCAGCGCCTTCAGCAGGGTGGTGGGGGCATCCGCGCGCGGTGTGCCGCGTGCGACCAGCAAATCCAAATTCGCCAGCGTGGATTCATCCAGCATCATCGCATCCGTGGCGGTGCGGAAACGGATGCGGCGGACGTGCGCCGCGTTGCGCCGCAAGTCGCGCGTCACATAATACAGCAGCGCGCCCGCGGCGGCGGTGGCCGCCGGGTGCCCCTCGCCACCGAAACCGGCCAGCGATTGCACGCCAAAGTGCCGGCATAGACCGTCATCGGCTGTCGCCGGATCGAAAATCCAGTCGTCGCGCGCGGTCAGGGCAAAATCGCCCGTGGCGCGCAGCGCGCTCAAAAACGCCTCATCCGCGTGCAGGCGCTCGGAAAGGATGACCTCGGGCGGCGCGTAGCGGGCCAGATCATCCAGCAGCGCCGTCGGGTCCGCGGCTTCCTCCATCCAGAACTCGCCGGTGGACAGGTCCAGCATGGCGAGGCCGTAGAGCTTGTCCTGCCGGTGCAGGCCGGCCAGATAGTTGGGCCGCGCCGCATCCAGCATGGAATCCGTCAGCACCGTGCCCGGCGTGACGATCCCGGTCACCTCGCGCTTGACGATGCCCTTGGCCAGCGCCGGGTCTTCCATCTGGTCGCACAGCGCCACCTTTTTGCCGGCGCGAATCAGCTTGGCCAGATATGCGTCCGCCGCGTGGTACGGCACGCCGCACATCGGCACTCCTTGCCGCTTGGTCAGCGCGATCCCCAGAATTTCCGCCGCCACGATGGCATCCTCGAAGAACATCTCGTAAAAATCGCCCAGCCGGAAAAACAGAATGGTGTCGGGAGCAATTTCCGCCTTGGCGCGCCGGTATTGCGCCATCATGGGGGTTGTGGATTTTTCGCTCATCGTCGTGGCGACAATGAAGCAAACCGTCGCGCGGCTGAACAGCCAAAACACCGCGCGCCATCCGCAAGAAAACCGCGGCGCAGGGTTGCCAAGACCCGCGCGCCTCTGGTATAACCCGCGCCATTGTTGACAAGGAGTGGCTTACGTGGCGAAGGATAGCAATTTAATCGTGGTGCCCGGCGAGGTGGTCAAAGTACTGCCCGCCACGATGTACCGCATCCGCCTGGAAAACGGGCATGAGGTTCTCGGGCATATTTCCGGCAAAATGCGCCGGCATTTCATCAAGATCACCACTGGCGACAAGGTTACCGTGGAAATCAATCCCACGGACCTGACCAAGGGCCGCATTACGTTCCGCGAAAAGACCTGAGCGCGCGCCGCGCGGCGCAGGGGAGTTCAGGTCAACCGCAAGTGGCGCAGCCACTGGCGAAAATCCGGGGGCAATGGGGATACCGCCACCACGGGCCGGCCACCGGTCGGATGGTTGAAGCGCAGCTCGTGGGCGTGCAACATCTGGCGCGGCACCGCGCTGAACGCCGCGCTGCGCGAACTGAAATACTGCCGGTCGCCCAGCACCGGCGCGCCCACGTGTTGCAAATGAATGCGGATTTGGTGCGTGCGCCCGGTTTCAATCAGCACCGTCACGTGCGCGCAGCGCGGGGGCGCGGATTGAAAAGAAACCTGCCGCACGCGGCTGACCGCCGTCAGGTTGTCCACCGCGGCGCGGATTTCCATTTGCGGCTCCGGCAGGTTGCCTGCAATAAGCGCGTGGTACAACTTGCGCACGGAGCCGGCGGCAAATTGCGCCACCAACGCGCGGCGGGTGGCGTCATCCTTGGCCAGCAACACGCAGCCGGAAGTGTCTTTGTCGAGCCGGTGCACCGCGCGCAACGCGGGCACGCCGAGTTGTTCGCGCAGGCGCGTCTCCAGCGAACGCTCGCCGGTGGTCAGGAGCTGGGGTGGTTTGTCGGCCACCACAAACAGGGAGTCATCCACCAGCAGGCGGATTGGCGCGGCCGGCGCAGTGCGCACGGTGGCGGTGGGCAGCAACTCCACAACATCGCGGGTTTGCAGCAAATGCCGCGCCATCCAAATGCGGCGGCCATTGACGAAGACCAACCGCTCGTCCAGCAGGTTCTTGGCCCCGCGCCGGGATAGCTCGAGGCATTCGGCCAGATGATCCAATAGCGGCGTGCCGTTGCGGCGCACGGGCGGCAAACGGCGGAGGGTGGGGGTGGGGCCGGCGGATCGCTTCATTGGCTCCTCCAACGGAACGGCGAAAAGTTGGTTTGCACGTCATACGGATCGGATTGCTCCGCTTGCTTCAACCGACCAATCAGGAAATACGTCAGCGGCGTGGCCACCACTTCGTAACCAGTTTTGAGGACGAAGTTCCAAAAAGAAACGCGCGCCACGAGACCCAGCGGCCACACACCGCCAAACGCAATTGCGGTGAACAGCAACGAGTCCACTCCTTCGCCCACAATCGTGCTGCCGATTGTGCGCATCCACAGGTGCCGGCCCTGCATCCACACCTTCATTTTGGCCATGATCCATGCATTGAGGAACGACCCGCACCAAAACGCCGCCATGCTCCCCAGCACCACGCGCGGGGTCTGCCGCAAAATGGCCGTAAATGCCGCTTGCAGCTCCCAGCCGGGCGCCGCCGGCAGGCTGGCCACCAGCACAAACGTGGCCGCTGCGAACAAGTTCAGCACAAACCCCAGCCAGATGATGCGCCGTGCCTGGGCATAGCCATACACCTCCACCAGGATGTCGCCAAAAATATACGAAATGGGGAACAGCACGTTGCCGCCATCCATCAGGACGAACGGCAAACCGGGCAGTGCAACCGGCTTGATGGCGGCAATGTTGGAAATCACCAGCACCGTACAGAACACCGTGGCGATGGGCGCCAACCATCGCCGCGGTGCTGTCGGCGCCTGGACGGGGGTCATTTCTTGAGCGGGTTGAGGTGCTTCAACGTATCGCCCACGGCCTTGCCCGCATCCACCGCCGCCCCGCCAATGGCCTTGCCGGCGTCGGCTGCCACGCCACCGACCGCTTTCCCCGCGTCCACTGCCGCGCCGCCCACGGCCTTGCCGGTATCCAGCGCCGCTCCGCCGATGGCCTGCACACCATCGCCCAGCAAATGCCCCGCGCCGCCAATGGCCGATCCCGCCGCGCCCGCAATGGCCTGCAAGACGCTCTGGATGGTCTCGAGCAACGTCGCGCCATCTTTGTCCTTGCCCAAATCGGTCAGGGTGATCGGCGGCAACGGAATCGGTACCGCGCCCCCGCCGGTCAACGCTGCCGCGCCCGTCAGCGAGAAGTTCAACCGGCTGCCGGTGATGCTCAACTTTTCAATAATGACCTTTTTGGCCGGTTTTTCTTCTCCGGCCTTTTCCTCGGCTTCAGGCTTTTCTTCGGCTTCCTTCTCCTCGCCGGAAAGCGATTCGATCAGCGCGCCGAGATTGCTGCCGCGCAGCCCCTGCTCATAGGTGACCACCAGGCCGTCAATCGTGATTTCCTTGATGACGATGGTGTCGCTCAACAGCGACTTGTTATCCAGCCGCACTGCCACGGAGCCCAGGTCCAGCAGGCCGTCGGTCTTGAAGCCCTCCGGATTGCCCACGTGCAGCCCGCCCAGCGCCGCCTTGCCGCGGAAGAGCGAAATATCCGCCTTGGCCAGCGATACCGGCACGCCCAGCAGTTGCGGCCCGGCCGCGTTGGTGGCCTTCAGCACCACCTTGTCCAGCGACAGTTCCAAAACCACCGCCACGATTGCCAGCACCACCAAAATGCCAATCAGGATTTTCCACAACTTTTTCATTGTTCCTCCGTCTGCTTCCATTCCGATTGCCCCCCACCATACCACGTCCCCGCCCCCCTGTCCTAAAAATCCATACACGACACCGCAGCGGGTGCTGCGGGGGAATAGGCTTGCAGTTGGGCGGGAAGCGGGGAGAATGCGGGCACGTGAAGTGTGGCGAGTCTACATATGCCGTATCCCATTGAAAAAAAGTTTGTCGTGGCGGTGTCATCCACCGTGCTGTTCGATTTGTCGTATGAACATGCCCTGTACATGGAGCAGGGGCTGGAGGCGTTCCGGCGCTACCAGCACGAGCACCGGGACGACCTGCCCAAGCCGGGCACCGGCTTTCCGTTCATCCGCCGGCTGCTGATGCTGAACCAAATGTATCCGGAGGAGCATCCGGTGGATGTGGTGATTTTGTCGCGCTACCACGCGGATGACGGGATGCGGGTGCTGGCCGCCGTGCGCGAGTATGGGCTGGACATCACGCGCGCGTTCTTCATGGCCGGGCGCAAGCCGTATCCGTTCATGGAGTCGGTCAATGCCACGCTTTATTTGAGCACCAACGCGGAGCAGGTGCGCGAGGCGGTGGCGCTGGGCTACCCCGCCGGCCACGTGCTACCGTGCGAGGCCGTGGATGACGAGCAGGACGATCAGTTGCGCATCGCCTTCGACTTTGATGGCGTGCTGGTGGATGACGAGGCCGAGAAGGTCTATAAGCAGACGCAGGATTTGGACAAGTTTCGCCAGTATGAGTTGGAAAACCGTGACCGCCCGCTGAAGTCTGGGCCGCTGATGCCGCTCTTTCAGCAACTGGCCTATTTCCAAAAATTGGACAGCCAGCGGGCGCAGGATGATTCCGGCCGAAAACGGCTGTTGCGGATTTCCATCGTGACCGCCCGCGGCGCGCCGGCCCATGAACGGCTCAACAACACGCTGTCGTCACTTGGGCTGGAGGCGGACGAAGTGTTCCTGATGGGGGGCATCGAAAAGAAACGGGTGCTGGATATTCTCAAGCCGCACCTGTTCTTCGATGACCAGTTGGCACACTTGCAACCGGTAGCCCGCAGCACGCCATCGGTGCATATTCCCTTTGGCATCGCCAACCGGGGCGGGGAAGATTCTTGACAAGAATTAGCCAATTATGGTGATTGTCCACTGGTGAAAAGGATGTCCAATGCCAAATTGCGGGAGGCATTTCATGCCGCCGGCATGCGGCTGACGCGCCAGCGCCTGCTGATTTGCCGCGAGTTGGCCAACCGCTATGACCACCCCGATGTGGAGAAAATCCATCAAGCGGTCCGCACGCGCCTGAAGCGGATTTCGCTCTTCACCGTGTACCGCACGGTGAACGTGCTGGAGCAACACGGCTTGGCTTGGCGGGTCACCACGTGGAAGGGCCACGCCCGCTATGACGGCAACACCCACGCCCACGCCCACTTCCTGTGCGAAGAATGCGGACGCATTGATGACGTGGATACGCAAGGCGCCTGCCACGAGATGGCCGAGCGCGCCCACGAATGCGTGCCCAACCGCCAGGTGCGCCGCGTGGATATGATGATCATCGGCACCTGCGAGGAATGCCTCGCCACCACCGGCGTGCCGACAGATACGCCCTGAGTTCCGCGCCCCCCGAAAATCTCGTTGTCACTCGTTGCATTGTGGGGCTGGAACGGTCACAGACCTTCCAGCCGTTCTCGGCGGGAAGGTTTCGTTTTCTCAACCATTCCCGCCCTACAAAAGCAGCCGGTTCGATTGTAGGGCAGGAACGGCCGCAGGCCTTCCAGGCGTTTTCGGCGGGAAGGTTTCGTTCCTCAACCATTCCCGCCCTACAAAAGCAGCCGGTTCGATTGTAGGGCAGGAACGGTCGCAGACCTTCCAGTCGTTCTTGGCGAGCGGGTGCCGGCCTTTGGGCAAAAAAAGCCACCCGGGAGAGGGTGGCTTGGGTGCCGTTGGAGCGGTGATTACTTCGCGGCTTCGAGCGCAGCGATCAGCGTCGGGGCCTGCTGCACGCCGACGAACTGCTTCACGGCTTGACCATCCTTGAATATGATCAGGGTCGGGATGCTCTGCACGCCGAATTGCGCGGCGACGGAGCCGGCATCGTCCACGTTGAGCTTGGCGATTTTGGCGCCGGCCACCTTGCCGACGACCTGCTCGAGGATCGGGGTCTGCATACGGCAGGGGCCGCACCACGGCGCCCAAAAGTCCACCAGAATCAGGCCGGACTGAGTCTCGCTTTTGAAGTTTTGTTCGGTTAGTTCAAGTATTCCTGCACTCATGTTGTTTTCCTTTCGTTGCGGGATTTTGTTTTTTTACAGGGGTGGGGTTATTTGTCCTTCAGGCCCAGCTTGCGGAACACGATGGAGGGCAGGCAGAAGCCGGTGAAGGCGGACTGAATCAGGTTCAGGCCGATAAAGATGGTGAACAGCAGCCACCACGGGCTGTGATAATGGACGAGGGCCACGGACACCAGAATCATGATGCCGGCAAAGACCCGAACGGCGTTTTCAATGGTCATGGGAGGTTTCCTTTTCAGCAGGGGGGGCTCCCCGCCGGCGAGCCGGCGGGGAGCGTCAAGCCGGTTATGACTTGTTCAGCACTTTCTTCAGGACGTCTTCCTTCGGCAGTTTGCGCGAGCAGAAGTACCACTCCTGGCAAACCATGTCTTCCTTGCCGTCCATGCGGTTCTTGGCGGAACTGCAACTGGCAGCGGGGCTGATGATGACGTCATCGCCGGGGCGCCAATCGGCGGGGGTGGCGATGCCGAACGCATCGGCGGTTTGCAGGGCGATCAAGGCCCGATAGAGCTCGTCGAAGTTGCGGCCGAGGCTCAACGGGTAATAGATGATCGTCCGGATGATGCCCTTGGGGTCAATGAAGAACACGGCGCGCACCGCCTGCGTGGTGGCTTCGCCGGGTTGGATCATGCCGTAGGCCTTGGCGACGTTCATGGTGATGTCCTCGATGAGCGGGAACTTCACCTCGACGTTCTTGTGGCCGCGGTAGTCAATCTTTTCCTGAATGGAGCGCAGCCAGGCAATGTGGCTGTAGAGCCCATCCACGGAAAGGCCGACGAGCTTGCAGTTGGCTTCCGCGAACTGCTTCTCCATGGACGCGAAGGTGATGAATTCCGACGTGCACACCGGCGTGAAGTCCGCCGGGTGGCTGAACAGAATCACCCAACTTCCCTCGTACTGTTTCGGGAAGTCAATGTCGCCTTGCGTGGTTTTGGCCTTGAAGGCGGGCGCCTTGTCGCCGATGCGCGGCAACGAGACGGGAGCTGTGTTTTGCTGTTCCATGTTTTTTCCTTTCGGTTGGGGGTTCGGGGTTTCTTTTACACGGGGGTTAACGCCCGGACGCGGTGATTGCTCCCACAATACCCCAAACCAGCATGGAAATCCACGGGTTGGAGTTGAGGGGGCAGGCGCCGGTTTTGCAGCCGACAAAGCGGTAGATGGCAAAGCCAATGGCCGCGCCGATCGCCGCGCCGAGGATGGTTTTCAATAATGGGCTCATGGGGTCTCCTGATTTTTCGGGGCAACACCGCTGGCTAAAAAATGGACTCCACCGGCAGCGCAAAGACGCGGAGGCCTTCGCCGGAGTAGAGGGAGTCGTGGAAGGTCTTCAGCGCGGCGAGCAGCTTGGCCTTTTTGTCTTCGTCAATGGCCACGAAGATCAGCACCGACTGTCCCGGAAACGTATGGCTGCCGAGGTGCTTGCCGGTTTTGCCGGAACCGAAGACGTTGGCGATCTCGCTAAAGGCGCCCTCGCCGTGGTCGGCAATGAGGTTGCGGACTTCGCCGCGCCGGTTTTCCGGACAAATGATCATCAGCATTTGCATGGTTAGGCCTCCGTTGGTTGCGGTTTGCGGTAGATCAGGCCGTAGGCCACGGGCACCACGACCAGCGTGAATGCGGTCGAGACAAACAGACCGAAGATGATGGACCACGCCAGCCCGCTGAAGATGGGATCGAACGTGATCGGCCAGGCGCCCAGCAGCGTGGTGCCGGCGGTCAGGAAGATCGGGCGGAAGCGCACCGCGCCGGCTTCGATAATGGCATCCTGCAGCGACTTGCCGCGCGCGACTTCGCTGCGGATGAAGTCAATCAGGATGATCGCATTGCGTTGGACAATGCCGCCGAGCGCAATCATGCCGATCATGGCGGTGGCGGTGAAGAAGACTGAGTCGGCATAGCCGCCCACGGTGGCGCCGCCCACGGCGTTGAGCAGCCAGAAGCCGGGCATGATGCCGATCAGCGTCAGCGGAATGGAGAGCATGATGACAATCGGGAGCAGGTACGAACCGGTTTCATAGACCAGCAGCACGTAGATCGCCAGCAGCGCGGCGGAGAAGGCAATGCCGAGGTCGCGGAACACGTCCACGGTGATTTTCCATTCGCCTTCGCCGGTCCAGACGGCGTGCGTGCCCTCCGGCAGCGGGTTTTTCTTCAGGTCGGCTTGCAGATTCAGCACGGCGTAGGCCGGGCCGCGGCCGGCCATTTCGGCGGTGACGTACACCACGCGCTCCATGTTCTTGTGCATGATGGTCGGCTCCACCACGTTTTCTTCAAATGTGCCGAGTTCGCCCAGTTGCACGCTGTTGCCCATGCGGCCTTTGACCATGATGGTCTTGAGCCGCTCAGGATCAGAACGCTTCTCGCGCGGCAGGCGCAGCACTATGGGCAGCTCGTTTTGCTCGCGTGGGGCGTGCACTGTGCCAGCAGGCATGCCGCTCAGCGCGATGCGCAGCGTGTTGACAACATCTTCCGTGGAAACGCCGTTGAGACCGGCCTTCTCGCGGTCCACGCGGAAGAACAGCTTCTGCTGGGCGGCTTCGGCGGAGTCGTCAATGTCCACCACGCCCTGCTCGGCGGCCATGCGCGTTTGCAGGTCTTCGGCGGCGGCGATAAGCGCGGAGTAGGGCTGGTCGGGGCGGCCATAGATTTCCGCCACCACGGTGGAGAGTACCGGCGGGCCGGGGGGCACTTCGACAATCTTCAGGTTGGCGCCGGTTTGCCGGCCGATGGCTTCAATGTCGTTGCGGATGCGCAGGGCGATGGCGTGGCTGCTCATTTCGCGCTGCTGGCGCGGCAGCAGGTTGATGCGCACATCGGCCATGTTGGGGCCCTGGCGCAGATAATAGTGGCGCACCAGCCCGTTGAAATCCATCGGCGAGCCCTCGCCCACGGTGGACACAAAGTTGACCACCTCGGGCACGGTTTCCAGATAGCGCTCGATTTCGCGCACGGCGGCATCGGTGGCTTCCAGCGTGGTGCCCGCGGGCATGTCCACCACAATTTGCATTTCGTCCTTGTTGTCGAACGGCAGCATCTTGAGCGGCACGCGCCCCGAAGCGGCCAGGAAGATGGAGAAGCCGAACAGCCCGGCCACAATCAGCAGCAGCAAGGAGCTGCGGCCGCTGGACGAGACAAACGGCGCCATCAGCCGGTGATACACACGGTAGGTGCCGGTGGCGGTCACGTCATAGGCCGCGACCTCCGGCGGGGCTTCCTTGAGCAGCTTGCTGGAAATCCACGGCGTGATGGCCAGCGCCACCAGCAGCGAGGACAGCATGGTCAGCGGCACGTTGAGGGCCATGGGGGCCATGTACGGGCCCATCATGCCGGTGATGAAGAACATCGGAATGAACGAGACAATGATCGAAAGCGTCGCCAGCAAAATCGGCGGCATGACTTCCTCCATGGCGAGGGATACCGCGCGTAGCCGCGGGTATTTCTTCATGGAGAGGAACCGTGAAATATTTTCCACGCCGACGATCGGGTTGTCCACCAGCAGCCCGAGGGCCAGGATCAGCGCGAAGAGCGTCACGCGGTTGATCGTGTAGCCGAGCAGATAGTTGAACAGCAGCGTCAGCGAATAGGTGATGGGAATGGCGAGGCCCACAATGATGCCTTCGCGCCAGCTCATGGATAGCGCAATCAGCCCCACCACGGTCAGGATGCCCATGGCGAGGTTCATCACGAGGTCGTTGACCTTCTCGTTGGCGGTGTGGCCGTAGTCGCGGGTGACGGTGGCTTGCACGCCGTCGGGCAGGATGCTGCCGCGCAGGTCGCTAATCATCCGCGACACCTCCCGCGCCACGTTGACCGCGTTGCTGCCTTTTTTCTTCGCCACGGCCACGGTCACCGCTGGTTCGCTTTGTCCAGGCGCCATGCCGTTGGCCACATGGGCGGCGGCGGGACCCGCACCGAGGCGGGTGTAGGAATTCAATTCATCCGAGCCATCCTGGATGTCGGCCACGTCGCGCAAATAGACCGGCCGGTTTTGGTGCACGCCCACCATCAGGTTGCGGACTTCGTCCACGTTCTCGATGAACGGGCCGGCTTCCACCACAATGGCCCGGTCGGCCTGCTCGAAAGTGCCACTGGTCATTTGCGCGTTGGAAATCTTAAGCGCGCCGGCCACTTCCATGGCCGAGAGGCCATAGGCCGCCAGCCGCTCGGTGTCCAAATACACATGAACCACGCGCTTCTGGCCGCCATGGATGCTGATGCGTGCGCTGTCGGGAATGGTCTGCAACTTTTGCGCCACTTCCTCGGCCAGGCGGTAGAGCTGATGTGTGTCCGCCCCCGCGCCGTGTAGCGTCACGTTGACGATGGGCACATCGTCAATCTCGATGGGCTTGACCACCCAGCCGGCAATGCCCGGCGTGGTTTGGTCAATGTTCTGGAAAATCTTGTTATAGACCTTGATCAGGCTGTCTTCGCGGTTTTCACCCACGAAAAAACGCACCGTCACCACGGCCATGCCGGGGCGCGACATGGAATAGACGTATTCCACGCCGTCAATCTGGTAGAGCAGCTTTTCGAGGCGGGAGGAGACGAGTTGTTCGACTTCCTCCGCGGAGCTGCCGGGCATCATGACCATGACGTCGGCCAGCGGCACGACTATCTGGGGCTCCTCTTCCCGCGGGGTGATGAGGAGCGCGGCCGCCCCGGCCGCAAGGCTGATCAGAATCAGCAGGATCGAGAGGTTCCCCTTCAGAAACGCCTGAAGGATTCCCGAGGTAATGGAGTGTTTGCGCTCTTCCATGGGTTACTCCTCACGCACGGGGTTCACCACGATTTGGTTGCCGGCCCGCAGGCCGGAGAGAATCTCCACGCGTCCGTCATGGGCGGGGCCGGTCTTGACGAGGCGGCGCAGGGCGCGGCCGTCACGGGCTTCCTGCACATAGGTCAGTTGGCCGATTTGCACCACGGCGGAAGCCGGCACAAAGAGCCCCGCGCGCGGTTCGGCGGCCACCCACAGCCGGCCAAACGTGCCCGGCAGCACATCGCCATTCACGCCGTCCAGATGCACCTTGACGAGCTGGGTGCGGCTGGCGCTGTCCACTTCGCTGACGATTTCCGCCACCGTGCCCTTGACTACGCGGGCCGGGCGCTCCAGGGCCACTTCCACTTCCTGGCCGAGCGCCAAGCGGTCAATCAGCCGCACCGGCACCGGCGCTTCGAGGCGCATCCGCGCCGGGTCGTACACCGCCAAAAGCAGCATGCCGGGGTTGGCCAGATCGCCGGCTTCAATCCGCCGGTCCGTCACCACGCCGTCAATGGGCGATTCCACCTGGGCGTAGGTCAGCATGACCTTCACTTCCTCCACTTGCGCCTGCGCAGCGGTGAACATGGAGCGGGCCGCGGTCAGCGCCTGGTCGGTGGTGGCCTGCTTGTCGAACAACTGCTGGGCGCGTTCAAATTCCGTCTTGGCCTGCGCCAGTTGGGCTTCCGCTGCCGCCAGTTTTTGGCGGATATCGCGGTCATCCAGCGTCAGGAGCGTCTGCCCCTTTTTCACGCGGTCGCCCGCCGAGGCCAACACCTCGCGGACATAGGCCGGGATGCGCGCGCTGAGATTGATTTTCTCTTCGGAGGCCGTCGTGCCGACCACTTCCACGCGGACGGGCATGTTTTCCTCTTTCAGTTCGATAGTCTCGGCATCCGCCGGCAAAGCCAGGCCCGGCAGGACTTCCAGCTTGGCCGGCTTGACCTTCTTGGCCAGAAAACCGCCCGACCACGCAATTACTACGGCCAGGCCGACAATGCCAACGATGGGCTTGAGATATTTCTTGAGAGTTGCTGCTGCTTTCATGGGTTTCCTCCGGTAGTTCGTACAATAAGGTTTAGGGGTTGGGGGTGGTTTCGGCCGCGGGCTCGTTGCCCAGCATGCCTTTGGCCCGTTTGAGATTCGAGAGGGCGGTCAGGTAGTCATACTGCGCAGCCGCATAGCGGGTTTGCATGGCCGTGACGCCCACTTGGGTTTGCAGGAGAATGGCAATGTCTGCCGCGCCCTGCTGGTATTGCTCTTGCACAATGCGCCGCGCTTCTTCCGCGGTTTCCAAGCTCTTGCGGGTCACCTCCAGCCGCTCCCACGCTTCCTGCGAGCCGAGGAAGGCCTGCTGCAAATCCAACCGCAAATTGAGCCGCGCCTTGGCTTCGTCAGCTTGGGCGGCGGCCAATTCCGCCTGCGCGGCTTGCACCGCGGCGCGGGTGCGTGCCCCGTCGAAAATGTTGATTTCCGCCATGACGCCGGCCACGTAGCTGTTCTCGAAATCGCGCGCGTTGCCGCTGTCCGCGTCAAACGAACCGAAGGCGCTGAGCGTCGGCGTGTAGCCGCCCTTGGCCTTGCGCACATCCTGCTCCTTGATTTGGCGCAGCAGGGTGGCCGCGCGCATTTCCGGGCGCTGTTCAAAAGCGGTGGGGTCGGTGCAAACCGGCGGTGGCGCGTTCAACGCGCGGCGGTCTGGCGCTTCGATGTTGTTGGCCGTTACGAGGTCATCGCCAATGCCGGCATTCAGCGCCGCCAAGGCCAGTTGGGCGCCATTGCGCGCCTTGATCAAATCTTCGTTGGCTTGGGCCAGTTGGGTTTCCAGGTTGAGCACGTCGGTTTTGACCGCGCCGCCGGCCTCGAAACGCTCGCGGGCCACGCGGAGGCTCTCCTCGATGCTCTGCACCGCCTGCTCCTGCACCGCGGCAAAAGCCTGCGCCTGCAAAACGCCATAAAAGCCGCGCGTGACATCGTGCACCAACTGGTTGCGGGTGGCGGCGAAGGCCTCGGCGCTGGCTTGGGAGCCCAGCCGCGCCATCTCGTTGCCGGCCGCGCGTTGCACGTCAAACAACCGCCATTGCGCCGTGATGGAGCCGCGCAGGTTGTCGGTGTCCTCCGGGTCGTTTGGGTTGAAGCCGGGGTCCATCATGTTCATCTGCCGTTGGTTCAGCTCCATCATGAAGGTCTGAATGGGGTTGTCGCTCACGGAGTAGTTGGCCGCCAGTCCGACCGACGGATAATAATAGGATTTGGCCTGTCGCAGCATGGCTTGGGCCGCATCAATTTTGGCGGTCGCCGCCTGCAGGGTGGGGGAGTTGTCCAGCGCGGCTTGCACCGCCTGCTCCAACGTGACCGCCTGTGCCACAGGCGCCAACGCCAGCGCCGCCGCCACCATCAACCCTCGGAATAACATCGTCTTCATCAAGCCACTCCTTTCTTCGCCCGCATGCAGTTCAAAATGGTGAGCGACCGCCGGTCGCCCACGGAATACCAAACTTCCTTGCCGCGCCGCTCGCGCGCTACCAGCCCTGCCTGCAGCATCTTGCGCAGGTGGTTGGAGACCAACGCCTGCGGCTGGCGCAGTTGCTGGGTCAGGGTGTGCACCGGCACCGCTTTTTCGCGGTCCAAAATGTCCACAATCTTCAAGCGGTACGGGTGGGCCAACAGTTTGAGAACCTTGGCCATGCGCGCCATGTCCGCAATCGAAACCAACGGTGGGCAGGGAGTGGAATTCGTTTTCATGCCGCCCAACATATATCATTATGGAAATATGTCAATAGTAAAATATGTAAAAAAATAAATGCGCGCCAGCCCGCGTTTTCAGCGAAGAAAAAAGCCCCGGCTACGGCTGCGCCGTCAGCCTGTGGAACGTGTACAGCGGAGTGGTGTCGAAAAAGTCCGGCTCCGCCAACTGGTCCTGCACAAACGCGGCGATGGCTTCCGTGGGCGAGGCCAGCACCTCATCATTTCCCTGCGCGCCCCGCGGTACGACGGCCAATCCGGCTCGCAACGCGCGCTCGCGGAAGTTTTGCAGATTCAACCCGTATAAGCGCAGCACGTCATCCGCCACTTCCGCCTGGAAAAGGAAATAGCCGGGGAGCAACGTGAACGTGTCCAAGTCTTCCGGATTTTCGTGGCCCACGGCCAACAACAGGTGATCTGCCACCCGGTGCAGGCTGGCCGCAAAGCGGCTGGTGTCCTTCAAGTTGTTGACCATAAGCACCTGATAGTCGCCATTGGTCTCGGCCGGGCGAAAGAAAACGGTGCAGGGAATGTCCGCATCGTGCCAGGTGCCGGCCAGATCGGGAGCCGCGACTTTGGTTTCATCCGTCAACCATGGCGCCAGCGCCGGAAACATACAGCTCGCGGTCAGTAGGCAAAGCGTCAGCAGGGCAAGCAAACGGCAATTGGTTTTCATGGCATTCTCCGATTCATGGTTCATGGGGGTGTGGGTGTTGAGGTTGCAATCGGTGTGGCCCAGCCGGTGGCGCGCGATACGGCCTGATGCCAACCGGCCAGCAATTGTTCGCGGCGCGCAGCCGGCATGGCGGGCGTGAAGTTGCGCGCTGTTGGCCGGCGGGCAAGGTCGGCCGGGGTGTGCCAGCCAAGCGCGATGGCCGCCAACGCTGCCGCGCCTTGCGCCGTGGTTTCCATGCAGGCCGGGCGTTCGATACGGCACGATAAAACATCCGCCTGAAATTGCATCAGGAAGGGGTTGGCCGAAGCCCCGCCATCCACGCGCAGTACCGCCAGCGGCCGGCCGGCATCTTTCTCCATGGCAGTCACGACATCCGCGCACTGATAGGCGATGGCTTCCAACGCCGCGCGAATGATGTGCGGGCGGCCGGTGCCGCGTGTCAGCCCCACCAGCGTGCCACGCGCATACATGTCCCAATACGGAGCGCCCAACCCCGCGAAGGCCGGCACCAGATACACTCCGCCGGTGTCTGGCAACGCAGCCGCAATGGCCGCCGACTCTGCCGCGTTGGCCAAAATGCCGAGTTCATCGCGCAGCCATTGGAGAACCGCGCCGCCAATGAACACGCTGCCTTCCAACGCATAGGCCGGGGCGCCGGGCGCGGTTTGCGCGGAAAGGGTCGTCAGCAGGCCGTGCCGCGATTCCACCGCCTGTTCGCCGGTGTTCATCAGGAGGAAGCAGCCCGTGCCGTAGGTGTTTTTGGCTTGGCCCGGTTCAAAGCACCCCTGACCGAATAGTGCGGCCTGCTGATCGCCGGCAATGCCGGCAATTGGAATGTTGTGCGCGGCCCAACCCGGCAGCGCGCAAGTGGCGGCGATTCCGGAGGAGGGCAGCACCTCGGGCAGCATCGCGGCGGGGATATCGAAAAGCTCCAACAGTTCGGGGTCCCACTGCAGCGTATGGATATTGAACAACAACGTGCGCGCCGCGTTGGTGAAGTCGGTCACGTGGCGGTGGCCGCCCGAAAGTTTCCAGATGAGCCAAGTGTCAATCGTGCCGCAGAGCAGCTCGCCGCGTTGCGCCGCGGCGCGCGCCCCCGCCACATGGTCGAGAATCCATTGAATCTTGGTGGCCGAAAAATACGCATCCAGCACCAGGCCGGTTTTGGCGCGAATGGTCTCGGCCAGTCCTTGTTCTTGCAGTGCGGCACAAGCGGCGGCTGTGCGCCGGCATTGCCAGACGATCGCGTTGTGGATGGGCTTCCCGGTGCGCCGGTCCCACACCACCACGGTTTCGCGCTGGTTGGCCACGGCCAGCGCGGCCACATCCGCCGGCGAGCAACCCGCTTGCGCCAGCGCCGCTTCCATCACGGCATACTGCGATTGCCAGATGACGTCCGGATCGTGCTCCACCCAGCCCGGTTGCGGATAGAGCTGCGGGAACTCCTGCTGGGCTGTGGCGCAAGGCTGCAAATCGCGGTCAAACAAAAGCGCGCGCGAGCTGGTCGTGCCTTGGTCAAGAGCCAGAATGAATGTCCTCATGCCCATTCTCCGGTGGTGGCGCAGCCCCACTCCTCAACTATCAGCCGAAAACCGGCCCCTGACCAGCAAAATCAGCGGCGCCGGTCGTGGGGGAGACTCAAGGCGAGCGCTGCCGCCAAACCGGCACCAGAGCCACCGCCAGCAAGCCCGAGCCCACCAACAACACGCCGAGTTGCGCGCTTTCGCGGAACACCAGCAGCGACACCGCCACCCCCAGCGGTATTTTAAGATTATTCAACACCGCCAGCCGCCCGGCCGAGACGCGTCGCGCCCCCTGATTCCACCAGAAGAAGCACAGACCGGAGGCGACGATCCCCAGATAGGCCAGTGTGGCCCATTGTGCCGGGGATGTGGTTGGCGTATGGCGCAACCAAGGCAGCGCCGCCGGAGTCAGCGCCAGCATTCCGCCCGCATGCAGCCAAAAAAACAGCTTTCGCTCCACCACCGGTTGCGGCAACCGGCGCAGCACCGCGCGATAGGCCAGTTGCCCAGCGGCGAAACAGAGGTTGGAGAGTTGCACCAAGAGGAAGCCGCGCCACGGTGCCGCCGTTTCCAGTTCGGTCCATTTCACCACTGCTGCCCCCGCCACCGCCAATGTCGCGGCCAGCCAATTGAACAAGCGGAACCGGCGCGATCCGGCATCCGCCAGCAGCGCCACCAAGATCGGGGTGGTGACGGTGAACAAAGCCACCTCGTGAGACTGCAAGAAACGAAATGCGCTCAGGTACGCCCAATACATCACGCCGAATTGCACAGCACCGATGGCCACCAAGAAAGCCGCCTGCCGCGCGGGTACCCGCCGTACAAACGGCAAAAACACCAACGCGGACAGCCCCAGCCGCACCCATCCCACCCACGCCGACGGCAAACCCGCCAACGTGTTGCCGATCAATCCGAACGAAAACGCCCAGATTAGCGAAACAAGGACCAACTGCATCATGGGCCGGCCAGTATGATCCGCCCCGCCCCCCGAGCAAAAGACAAAAACAGCCTTTTTGTTTCTGCGGCTGCCATCATATCAGCGCCGCATTCAAGGGGGGGGGGGCACGATCTATCCGCCCGGCCTCAACCTTGTCAGCCGTACGGGTCCGCAACGAGTGAATAAAAACACAAAATACATCACTTTAAAAATGCCCAGAGTTTATAAAGTCTGGACAGTAGCTTAAAAATGACTGTTTAAAAATAAACTAAAAAATATACGTAATAATTTATATATGATTGGGATATGAATATTTTAAAAAATGTCCAGAGTTTATAAACTGTGGACAGTTGAGCAAAAATTAAAAATATGTGACGCATGGTGCATAAATGAGGGTGGTATGAAAAACCCCGCCCCGGAGGGGGGCGGGGTGGGGTGATGATGAGAGGTTATTCTGTGGTTTCGGGGGAGGCTTCCGGGGCGGCTTTGGGGCCGCGGTGTTTGTGGCCGCTTTCGGAGCCGGCGCCCTTGGCGTGCGGGAATTTCTTGAAGGGCTCGCGGGTGTCGGGGCGTTCGTTGTTCAAGATGCGCTGCAACTGGGCTTCGATGAGCTGGTCGCGGTCGCCTTTGCAGCTCTCGATTTGAGCCTTGAGGGCGGCGAGGCGTTCTTCGGCTTGGGCCAGCCGCTTTTCCTTGCTGGCTTGGGCGAGGTCCACGGCTTCGCCGATTTTGTCGCGAAGCTGCGCAACGAGTTCAGCCTTCTTGGCTTCGTCAGTTTCGAGGCGGGCGGCTTCGCCTAGGCTGCGCATGGCTTTGTGCAGGCCGCGCATTTTTTGCATGGTTTCGGCATCGAGGGGGCCGCCGGCGTAGCGGCCGGCTTCGGCGGGGTCGTTTTGTCCCCAGCGCGGCTGTTCGGTGCCGGCCATGGGGCAGTCGCCCGCGCGGGCGCGCATCTTACCTTCGCCGCGGCCGGAGCCTTTTTCGGCAAAGGCTACACTGGCCACGAGCAGGGCCAGGGAGGTGAGGATCAGTGTCTTTTTCATGTGGGGTCTCCTGTGGGTTGGTTTGGTTTCTACATTTCCATGGTGAGGAAGAAATCATCGGTGGCAATGGACGCGAGCAGGTCTTCGAGTTCCGTGAACTCGGCATCCATGGGATCGAGCCAGGCGGTATCGAGCTCGGTGTCGTCGGCGAGCGCGGCTCGCTGGGCAGTAGCTGGCGAGTGGCGCGCGATGTGGAAGAAGGTGGCGCCGACAAGAAGGACCAGTGCGGCGGCCGCGGCGAGGAGCGGTTTCCAAGCCACAGCCAGCAGTGGGCGGGGAGGGTGCAAGCGCGCATCAATGCGGGCGGTCGCGTCAGCGAGGGAAGCGGGCATGGTGGGGGTGATTTCCGGCGCAGTGACGGCGCGGGTAATGTGGCGCAACTGGTCGCGCAACTCCCGGGCATGGGCCGAGTCGGCCAGCGCGGCGGCGAGGTGGGCCTGTTGACGCGGCGTAAGTTCACCAGACTGTTCGAGCAGGAGCAGTTGTTCGAGTTGAGCGGGTTTCATGGGGCGGAGTCCTGTAGTTCGCGGTAAGCCGGGCCGAGCGCCGCGCGCAGGCGGGTCAGCGCGTATTGCATGCGGCCGAGGGCCGTGTTGAGCGAGCAGCGTTGCAGCCGGGCAATTTCCTTGAAGGGCAAGCCGGCATCCATGCGGAGCCAAAAGACTTCGCGCTGTTCAAAGGGCAGGCGGTTTACGGCGGCAGTGATTTGTTGGCCCAGATCGTGGCCGGCCACGACGGCAGCGGGCGAAAGGCCGGCGGCCGGCAGCAGCTCGCCGAGCGGAGCGGGGCTGCCGGGGGGGGCGGCATCTAGCGATTCCTCGGGCCGCCGCCGGCGCGCGGCATCCACGGCGAGGTTGTGCGCGATGCGAAACAACCAGCCTGGCAAATTTTTTTGACGGAAGAAGTTCATGTTGCGAATGGCCCGCACCCAGGTTTCCTGAAACCAGTCGTTGGCTTCATCGGGATTGGCGGCGAAGCGCGATAAAAAAGAAAACAGCGGCCGCTGATATTTGGCCACGAGCCGGCCGAGAGCGGCGGTGTCACCGCGACGATACGCTGCCAATTCTTTTGCATCATCCACCATGTTGATTGCGTGTTCACCTGAGGTCTTCATGACAGATAACGCATCAGGGGGCGGATTTATTGTGCGCGGAAATTATTTTTCCACGGTGTGGAAAAAATATTTCCACAGTGTGGAAAAATTCGCCGGCGCGGGGTGAGCTTTTTTCCACAGTGTGGAAAAGTTGTGGCGCCGGCGGGGTGGGGAGTTGGCCGGCGGGGGGAATCATGGCGGGGGGACGGGGATGGCGGCCAGCAGGGCGGCCTTGTCGGTCTGGCCTTCGAGTTGCTGATCGTAGGCGGCTTGCAGGATTTCAGAAAAGTGCGGGCCGGGGGTGTGGCCAAGGGCGATGAGGTCGCGCCCGGTGACGAGCGGCGGGGGGAGGACGGGTTCGGCGGCAAACTGGGCGTGAGCGTTTTGTAAAAAGTGGTAGATATCCAGTTGAGCGTGGGAGGAGATGCAGTCGAGGCGGTGCAACTCGAGTTCGTCGGCGAAGAGTGGGGAGCCCAGCAGGCGGCGGAGTTTGGCGGGGCGCATATTGGGGGCATCGGCGAGGCGCATGTGGCCGGCGATGATGGTGGCGACTTCCTCCGTGAGCGCGTTGGGCGCGCGCAGGCGGGTGAGGATTGCGCGAGCCATGTCCGCACCAACGCTGGCATGACTTTCGAAGCGCCAGCGTTGGGTGCCATCGCGCAGGGTGGCGTAGTGGGCGGTGGGCGGTTTGCCGACATCGTGCAGCAGAACGGCCAAAGCGAGGCGCAGAGAGGGGCGGGGCGGGAGCGCATCGAGCATGAGGCGGGTATGGGTGAAGACATCGCCCTCGGGATGAAATTCCGGCGGCTGTTCCACGCCGATCATGGCGGCGACTTCGGGGAGAATTTCGCGGAGCAAGCCGGTATCGTGCAGCAGTTGGAGGGCGGCGCCGGCTTGCTGGGATTCGGTCAGCAGGCGGAAGAGTTCATCGCGGATGCGTTCGGCGCTGATGCGGTGGATTTGAGAGGCCAGCGGCGGAATAGCCGCACGGGTGGCGGGGTCGAGGGCAAAATCGAGCGTAGCGGCGAAGCGCACCGCGCGCAGCAGGCGCAGGTGGTCTTCCTGAAAGCGGGCGGTTGGATCGCCGATGGCGCGGATGAGGCGCGCGGCGAGATCGGCCTGGCCGCCGACGTAGTCGCGCAATTCGCCGCTGACGGGATCGAGGAGTAGGGCGTTGATGGTGAAGTCGCGGCGTTGGGCGTCGGTGCGGGCATCGGAGAACGTGACGGCAGTGGGGTGCCGGCCATCGGTGTAGGGAGCATCGGCGCGATAGGTGGCGACTTCGACGGGCGGACCTTCTTCGGGGACAACGGTGATGATGCCGAACGCTTTGCCGATGGCGTGGGTTTTGGGAAACAGCGCCATGATGCGGTCGGGGAGGGCATCGGTGACGATATCCCAATCCTTGGGCGGGCGGTTAAGCAGGAGATCGCGGACGCACCCGCCGACGAGGAACGCTTCGTGGCCGTGCTGGCGGAGGGTCACCAGAATTTGGCGGGGGGCGGGCGGGATGGCGTCGGCAAACTTCAAGCGCGCAAATCCGCGTAGAGCGGGCAATGGTCGGAGGGTTTGGGGCGAGTGCGGGGAGTCAGGTCAATGGCGGCGGCGTGGGATTTCGCGGCGAGGGGGGGCGTGGCCAAGACATAATCAATGCGCCAACCACGTTTTTGTTCGGGGTTGAAGGGCACGCGGTAATCATAGAACGAATAATCCACCAGATCGGGATTATGCCGGCGGAAGAGATCGGTGAACCCGAGCGCGAGCACATCCTCGAACGCCTCGCGGATGGCGTGGTGATAGCAGACGTGATCCTTCTTGGTTTCCGGGTTGCTGACATCTATCGGGTGGCGGGCCACGTTCAGGTCGCCGCACCAAAGGAGGGGGCGGGTGGGTGCTTGGCGGCGCTGGAAATACTGTTTGAGGCGGGCGAGCCACTCCAGTTTATAGGCGTACATTTCGTGTTCGATGTCGCGCCCTTGCGGGACATAGGTGTTCACCACGTGGACCTCGCCAAAACGGGCGTGGATGAGGCGGGTGGGGTCGGCGGGTTCGCTATCGAGGCCGAAGGAAACCTCGTCGGCGGGTTGCTTGGAGACGATGGCCACGCCGTTATAGGATTTTTCGCCCTTGAAGGCCACGTGCCAGCCGGCGGCGGTGAAGGCATCGGTGGGGAACAGGTCGTCAGTCACCTTGGTCTCCTGGAGGCAGAGGACATCGGGGGTGTAGTCGCTCAACCAGCGCAAGACGGCGTCGAGGCGGGAGCGGACGGAATTACAGTTGAATGTGGCAATGCGCATGATGCGGGTCATTCTACCACGCGCGCGGCGGCATCGCCTCTGTTTTTTTGGGCGGGGATCAGGCGCGGGCGGCGCGCGGGAGATACTTGAAGTAGAGCGCCAAATCGGTGGCCACCAGCAGCAGGTTGAGGGTGTAGAGCGCGATGACCGGATCGCGGGAGTAGAGCCATTTGTGCGCGATGCCGGACGCGTAGCCAAGGCACAAAATGGCCATGAACAGCGGGCTTTTGCCCACGACAACTTTCGTGCGGATGGACTTGGCGATGGAGATGGGCCAACTGATGCCGAAGCAGATCAACATGCCCGCTTCAAATATGCTCATGAGTCACCTGTGGGGATGGTGTTAGGGGCGGAGGGCGTTGAACAACGAGGCCCAAGCATCGCGTTCGGGAAAAGGGGCGTAGCGGGTTTGCAGGGCCGCGGCGATGGCGGGCGCGGCGGCGGGCAAATCGAGAAAGCCACCGAGGGGGGCGCTACCTTCGGTGGTGTCACGCCAAAGCACGAGGCGGACGGGTTGGCCGGCGATCGTGCCGATTTGGTACGGGGTTTCGAGGACCATGGTGGGCAGGGGGGCGGGCGCGACGGCGCAGGCTGTGGGCACTACGTTGGTGTGCGCATCGGGCGCGGCATGCGGCTCGGTGTGGACGGTTTTCCACGCGCTGGCGGTTGTGCGGCAGCGGCGAATCCACGTGCCGATGTCGCCGGGGGCGAGTTGATCCGGGAGCATCTCACCACGCCAGAACAGCACGCCGTGTTTTTGTTGGATGCGGCCATCAGGGGTGTCGAACGTCAGAATGACCTGCGGCGGGAGGGGGCGGGAGTCGGGTGTGAAGACCACGCCGGCGGTTGTGGCGGCCGCCGCGATGTCCTGCTCGACCGCGGCAAAGATTTCAGCGCCGCCGAGCGTGACGGGGTCCAGCGGCAAACATTCCGCGCGGGCGGGGGGGAGGGTCAGGAAAAGAACCAGCAATAGCAGCCAATAACACCGCATGGTTATTCAGAGGAACGATGGCGGGACAGGTGCAGGAACTCGTTGCGCGTGGCCACGGAGTCGTGGAAGCTGCCAAGCATGGCGCTGGTGACCATGCGCGAGCCTTGTTTTTCCACGCCGCGCATCATCATGCACAGGTGCTGGGCTTCGATGATGACGCCGACCCCCTCCGGGCGCAGGGTATCCATGATGGTGCGCGCGATTTGGTTGGTGAGCCGCTCCTGCACTTGCAGGCGGCGGGCATACAGATCGGCAAGGCGGGCGAGTTTGCTGACCCCCAACACCTTGCCGCGCGGGATATAACCGATGTGGCAGACGCCAAAAAAGGGCAGGAGATGATGCTCGCACAGCGAGTAGATTTCGATGTCGCGCACAATCACCATGTGATTGGCCTCGACCTCGAAAATGGCGGATTGCAACAAGGCGGCGGGGTCTTGGCGGTAGCCACGGGTGAGATAGCCCCACGCCTCGTCCGCGCGTTGGGGGGTGGCGAGCAGACCCTCGCGCGTCGGGTCTTCGCCCATCGCGGCGAGGATTTGTCGGAATTGGTCTTGCATGGGGCGGATTAAGCCACAAGCCGCCCAAGCGGGCAATCCCGGAAAGACAAAGCGTGGATTACTCCAACGGTAATTTGGGGCCGGCCGGCGAACCGGCGGGGCGCATGGCCGCGCGTGCCTGCACCTGCTTCAACGAATTGATGAACGCCGCCGGGCCACCGGGTTGGTAGCCCAACTGACCGATCAGTTCCGCAGCGGAGTTGAACACAAGAATGGTCGGGAACCCTTCAACACGAAAGGCGCGCATGAGCCGCTCATTTTGGGCCTGCAGGGCGGGCGGCAACTTGGTGCCGCGTGGGAAGTCGGCGATCACGCAAACCAGATTGGCCGCGGCATAGTCCTTGAATTCGGAAGTCGAAAACACTTCCGCATCCAGCCGCTTGCACCAGCCGCACCAGTCGGAGCCGCTAAAATTCAGCAAAATCAACTTCTGCCCGGTTTGGGCATCGCTGGCGGCGGCGGCCAAATCGGTACGCCATTCAAAGGCGTTGCAGGACGACAGGGGCATGACAAAAATCAATGCGGCCAACAGCAGCCACGGGATGGATTTCTTGATGTTCATATTGATTTATCCTTGTTCAATCATAGAAAGTTACCACACGTTGCGCCTTGGCGCAAACGGGCTTGGCGGTCTCGTGGGGGTGCGGTAGCATCCTTTTTCATGTTTTTGGGATTGCTCCAGATGTTGTCAAAAGTAGTGGCGGCCCTGCCGAAACGCGGGGCGGAGGCCATCGCGCGGCATTGGGGCTGGCTGCTGGCGCATGTGATTCGCCTGCGCCGGCGGTACGTGCTGGCCACGCTGGCCCGGAGCTTTCCCGAAAAATCGGCGGCGGAGTGCCGGGCCATTTATAATGAAGTGTGCCGTCAGCAGGCGTTGAACGCCATGGAACTGCTGCGCTATGCCGGCGGCCGCCAAGCGGAGTTGGCCGCACAGTTTGAGGCGGTGGGGCTGGAAAACCTGGCTCGCGCGCAAACGGCGGAATTGGGCGCGTTGGTGTTGATGGGGCATTTTGGCAATTACGCGTTGCTGGCGCTGCAAGTGCCGCGGCTGTTCAACCTGCCGCTGGCCATTGTGGCCAAGCCGCTGCGCAACGCCACACTCAACGACCAGTGGTGGGAACTGATGCGCAAGGCGGGCATCACCGGCATTCCGGCGCGCAATGCCTACCGGGCCAGCGTGCGCGCGCTCAAAGAGAAGAAACTGGTTGGGTTCATGCTGGACCAAAATCGCCCGGCGACCCAGGGAGTGTTTGTTGATTTCTTCGGCAAGCCGGCCGCCACCACGCCTGGCTTGGCGTTGATGTCGGCTCAAACCGGCGCCGCAGTGCTGCCGGCGTTTGTGCACCGCCTGCCGGACGGTCGGCACCGGGTGGTGGTCCATGAACCCATCGCGCCGCCGCCGGACCGGCGGCCGGAAACCATTCGTGAGTATACCGCCCGCTACACGCGGATTCTCGAAGATGAAATCCGCCGCGAACCGGCGCAATGGCTGTGGTGGCATAAGCGTTGGAAGAGTCGCCCACCAGCGGAGCAGCCCCCCGTCGCCCCATGAGCAACGCGCGCACCAAGAATGCCGAACCGCTCTGGCGGCGGTTACGCATGACGCTGCTGGAAGTGCCGGCCACCCGGTTGGCGTTGGCCATCGTGCCGCGGTTGCCGCGCGGTGCGGTGTTGGGCTTGGCGCGGTTCGCCGCCAACGCGGGCTATGCGTGCTCGCCCGCCATGCGCCGTCTGGGCCTGACGAATCTGGACCTGGCGTTTGGCGATACCAAAACGCCGGCGGAAAAGCGGCGCATTTTGCGGGAGTCCATGCGCAACTTCATGCTGGTGCTGCTGGACACGATTTGGTTTTCGCGCGATTCCGTCGCGCGGCTGCAGCGCTGGTTCCGCGCGGCCCCCAGTTTGCAGGCGGTCATGGCCCAACGGGAAGCCACGGTGGGCATCACGGGGCACTTCGGCAACTGGGAATTGACCGGGCGCTACTGGGCCGAGCAAACCGGCGGGCTGATGAGCGTAGCCATGCCGCTGAAAAATCCGGCGGTGGACAAACTGGTGACGCGCGTGCGCCAACTCAACAACCAGATCGTTGTCCCACGGGATGGCGCGCTGCGCAAACTGGTCGGCTTTTTGCGCGCCGGCGGCACCATCGGGCTGCTGCTCGACCAAAATACCCCGCCGCGCGAGGGCGGGATTTTCGCCAATTTTTTCGGCAAGCCGGTGGCCGTGTCGCCCGCCGCGGGCGTGTTGGCCACGATGACCCGCGCCCGGATTTTGTTTGGGTACACCTTGCCGCAGCCCGACGGCACCTATCTGGCCGAAGCGCCGCGCGCCATCGCCGCCGCGGAAATCAGCGCCATGGACCGCAAAACCGCCACCGCCGACTTGACGCAACGCATCAACGATTTTTACGAGGAGGCCATCCGCGCGCATCCGGAGTGCTGGCTGTGGACCTATCGCCGCTGGCGGTACATGCCGCCCGGTGCCGTGCGCGAAGACTTCCCGTATTACGCCAAATAGAAAGGATCCTCCATGCTCAATTTTGCCACCTATCAACAACAAGCGATGACCACCGCCGTTTATCCCGGTCGGGGTGAAGGCAACTTTACGTATCCCGCGCTGGGCCTGGCCGGCGAAACCGGCGAGGTGTGCGAGAAAATCAAGAAGGCCATTCGCGATGATGGCGGCGTCATTTCCGCCGAGCGGCGCGCGCTGTTGGCCAAGGAAATCGGCGATGTGCTGTGGTATCTCGCCACGTTGTCCACCGAGCTGGGGCTGGAACTGCAAGAAATTGCCGAGCAAAATCTGGCCAAGCTGGCCGCGCGCAAAGCCAACGGCCACATTCATGGCAGCGGAGATCTGCGCTAACATGGCCCGCCCGGCAGCCGTCATTTTTGATTTCGATGGCGTGATCGTGGACAGCGAACGGCTGCACCACGAAACCATGGTGGCAGCCATGGCCGGCCAAGGTCCCGCCACGCCGTGGGAGTTTTATCACGAACACCTGATGGGCTTTGATGATCGCGGCGCGTTCGCGGTGTTGCTCGAACGCGCGGGCATCGCCCCCACGCCCGAAGAAATCCAGCGCCGCATTGCGGTGAAGGCGCGGCTGTTTGCCGAAGCCGCGGCGGCGGGGCGAGTGCCCGCGTTGCCGGGCGCGGTGGAACTCGTGCGCGCGTGCGCGGTGCAAGGGCCGGTGGGGTTGTGCAGCGGCGCGTTGCGCAGCGACATCCTGCCCGTGCTCGATGCGCTGGGCATTGCCGACTGCTTTGCGGAGATGGTCACTGCGGATGATGTGCCGCTGAGCAAGCCCGACCCGGCTTGCTACCGGCTCTGCGTGGCGCGCTTGGCCGCGCGCTTTCCGGAAGAAGGCATCACGCCGGCGACTTGCGTGGCGATTGAGGACACCACGGATGGCATCAGCGCCGCGCGCGGCGCAGGCATCCCGGTGGTGGGCGTGGCCACGAACATGGAACCCGCGTTGCTGCTGGCGGCCGGTGCGCGCCGCGTCTTTGTGGCGCTCACCGCCATTACGCCGGAGCAACTGGCTGGCGGGTGATCCAACTTTTCCATGCTGTGGAAAAAAGTTTTCCACACTGTGGAAAAGAGGATTCAGGGTTCGGGGTTCAGGATTTGATGGGATTGTAGGGCTGGAACGGTCGTAGACCTTCCAGTCTTTCGCGGCGGGAAGGTTTCGTTCCTCAACCATTCCCGCCCTACAAAAACAGCCATAGCCGCATCTGGGTTGGATTGTTGCGGCAACCTTTTCGCGGGTTTTCCACGCTGTGGAAAAATCAGCGTCAAAAGTTCCACACCGTGGAAAAACAAGGCGTTTTTGTTCCACACAATGGAAAAACTTTCGCCAGATTTTCCACGCAATGGAACAACTTTGCAGAGATTTTTCCACACCGTGGAAAAATGGGGCGCGAAAGTTCCACGCTGTGGAAATTAATTTTCCACACTGTGGAAAAGTCGTGGCGGCGACGGTGCGCCGCGGCAATCAGGTGGGTTTTTTGATGGTGATTTTGATAGCGGGGCGGCCGGAAGGTTTGCTGGCGGCCGGGGGGGCGGCGGCCGGTTTGCTTTCCGCCGGGGCAGGGGGCTTGGTCTGGGCCGCGCCTTCGGTGGGGACGATGTCTTCCACGATTTCCTTGAGGATGGTGGTGTAGCCCTTGCCATCAGCCATGGCATCCTTCACGGCTTCGAGGCCCTTTTGGGCATCTTCGGCGGTGGAGGCGGCTTCCAGCACAAAGATCGTGGCGCCGATTTGAATGCGGTCGCCGGCTTTGATTTTGACGGTGTCTTCCACGCGCTGGCCGTTGACATAGGTGCCGTTGCGGGACTTGAGGTCCTTCAAGTAAAACTCGCCGTCGGAGAGGCGGATGCCGGCGTGGATGCGCGAGACTTTGTCGTCGAGCAGGGGGATGTCGGCTTCGCGGGCGCGGCCGATGGCGAGCGGCTCGCCGGTGAGTTTGATGTCTTTGGGAATGCCGAGTTTGTTGACGTAGCGCAGATGCATGGGGGCCTCCGGGTTTAGACGATTCCTTTTTGGATCAGTTCGGCAAAATAGGCGATGGTGAGCCGCAGGCCTTCCTCGAGCGGCATCTTGGGTTCCCAGCCGAGGAGCGCGCGGGCCTTGCTGATGTTGGGCTGGCGCACCTTGGGGTCATCCACCGGCAGCGGCTTGTGCACGATGGGTGCGGCAGAGCCGGTGAGTTCCTTGATTTTGACGGCGAAATCCATGACGGACAACTCGCGCGGGTTGCCAATGTTGACCGGCTCGGCGTAGTCGCTCATCATCAGGCGGAAGATGCCGTCAATGAGGTCGGAGACGTAGCAGAAGGAGCGGGTTTGGGAGCCATCGCCGAAGACGGTGATGGGTTCGCCCTTGAGGGCTTGGCAGCAGAACGCGGGGACGATGCGGCCATCCTTGGGGCGCATGCGGGGGCCGTAGGTGTTGAAGATGCGCACGATGCGGGTGGCCACGCCGTGCGTGCGGTGGTAGGCCATCACAATGGCTTCGGCGAAGCGCTTGGCTTCGTCATAGACCCCGCGCGGGCCGATGGGGTTGACGTTGCCCCAATAGCTTTCCACCTGCGGGTGGACGAGCGGGTCGCCGTACACCTCGGACGTGGAGGCCAACAGCAGGCGCGCGCCCTTGGCTTTGGCCAGCCCCAGCGCGTTGTGCGTGCCGAGCGCGCCGACTTTCAGGGTCTGGATCGGCAGCTCCAGATAATCAATCGGGCTCGCGGGCGAGGCAAAATGGAAAATATAGTCCAGCGGCCCGGACCAGTTGATGTGGGTGGTGACGTTGTGGTGGATGAACTCGAAATCCGGCCGCGAGCGCAAATGGGCGATGTTGTCGAGATTGCCGGTGATGAGGTTGTCCATCGCAACAACGCGATGCCCCTCGGCGAGGAGACGGTCGCACAGGTGCGAGCCGAGGAAGCCGGCGCCGCCGGTGACCAGAGTGATTGGGCGTTCGGATTTCATGCCCCCACAAGATGCCAGATCATTCCGGCTTGAGCAAGGCAGGATGCAACTGGCTGGCGAAGGTGGCGATGGCCTGCAAATGATTTTCGTTGGCGGGGTTGCGCGGGCCGGAAAGGGCGATATAGGCCCAGCGGTGGGAAACGCCGTGCACCACGCGGTCGTAGCCCATCCAGAACATTCGCTTCAGGTGCGAGGCGGTTTCGCGGCCCTTGCCAACAAACCAATACGCGTAATAAGTGTTGAGGTCGGCAGGGTTGCCGTTTTCGTCCCGGTAGGAGCGGGTCATTTCCAACACCATGATTTCCAGCGGCTCGGCGCGGTTCGGCAGGGGCACATGGATCAGGCGCGAGGACACAATTTCGTGGCCGGCGGCGGTCATGCAGACCTGCGGGCGGTGGATGCTGGAGCGGTCGTCGCCGCTCAGCACAATGGTGGCGTGCACGCCGGAGGTGCCGTTGGGCAGTGAATAATATTTGCGCACGAGGCCGGTATCCGCCGGCAACATGGAGCGTTCCGCCCAGTTCATGTTGCTGAGGGGGGCGCCGCAGTTGGGGCACTGGGCGTTGTCTGGCACGGCGTTGGCGGCATATTGCCGGTTGCAGTTGCGGTCCGTGCAGAAGAGCAACTCCACGCCTTCCCACGGGCCCACCCGGGCGGGCAGCGCCAGAACAATGCCGGCTTCATCCGTGGAGGCCACGCCGGTCTTGTACACCAGCGCCCAGGCCGCTACGGCCAGCGCCGCAATTACGAAGAGGCGCGGTCCAAAAAACGATTTTTGCAGATTGTCCATGCGCGGCGGTAGTCCATGTTGAGCAGGCGGTCGAGGGTCAGCATCAGGATGATGCTGATGATAAAAATCGGATAGCCGGAATAATCGTGCCACAGGCCCATGGCGGTTTCCTGTCCCCAGAAGGCGGCCACCACCACCACCAGAATCACCCGGCAAATATTGGCTACGATGGCCACCGGGATGCTTAGGAAAAACAGCAGCCATTTTTTGGCGAGCGTTTTTTGCGAATACCAGGCGTAAAAACCCATCAGCGCCGTCATGGCCAGCAGCGAGCGCAGGCCGCTGCACTCCGGCGCCACGTTGAAGGCGAAGGAATTGCCCGCGCCTGAAAACAGCCCCGCGCCCACCCGCTGCACTTCCAACCCGAAGCCGTTCAGGATGCCACCCGCCACCATTGTGGCAAACAACCGCAGCGGCGCGGTCATGCTGTCAATGAAGTTGAGTGGAATGGCCAAAAACAGGTAGGCGCACGGGAACAGCAGCCAGCGGGCCAGCTCCCACCCATATATAAGGAAAGGGAGGCTCCACAGCAAAATGATGAGGCCGCCGGCGGAAAGACGCGGCTGTTGCGCCAGCACGCCCACCCAATGGATCGCCAACGCGCCCACGATCAGCAGCGCGCCCCACCAGTTGGCGCGACGCGGCGCGGCCGCAATCTCGCGCCGCCGGATCCACAGGGCCAGCAGGCTGGCCAGCGGCAGCACCATGCAATAGGCATAGTCGCCCACCCAGCGGCTGTTCAGCCACAAAAAGAGCGATCGCCGGCACGTGGCCACTTCTTGGCTGTTGCCGTGCAGGTGGAACAGGAAAAACAGCCCCGCCACCACCACCGTCCAAAACCCGATCTCCAGTTGCGCGGCGCGCGTCAGCCGGGTCCACCGGAAGCCCGCCCACCACGCTTTGAGTTGTTGTCCCTGGTTTTGCATGAGATTGCCCGGCAACCTACCGGATGCGCCGCCGGGATGCAAAACCAAAGTCCGGGTTGAATCGGCGTGGGGTCTTGGCCTATCCTGCCTGCCATGCGAGGTGATCCCATGACCAAACCCACCGGAAAAATTTGGCTTCTGTTGACTCTGCTGGCTCTGGCCGCACCGTTGGGCCGGGCGGAACTGGTCCGTGAAGAACTGCCGGACGCCAGCGATTGGGTGCACGACATTGTGTTCGAACATGAGGCCGGCGCGGACGATGGCACGCTGTCCGTGCGGCTGGGCACGGACCCGGTCACCGTGCGCTATTTCGAGGTGCCCTTGAGCGTTTGGGCCGAGTTCAAGGCGGCGGAATCCAAGGGATCCTTTTACGGGCTGAACATCCGCCAGCGCTATGAACGGCAATATGGCAAGTCGCGCCAAGAGGTGTTCGACTCCCCGCTGCCCATCCAAACGCAGATCAACGCATTGTGCGCCTTCAACGAGGAGTGCGAGGACGTCGTGCTGGAGGGGATTGAAAAAAGCCGCGAAAGCATTTGGGTGGCCGCCTATGCCTTCACCCGCACTAGGATTGCCGCCGCGCTAATCCGCGCGCATCAGCGTGGCGTGCGCGTGGCGGTGAAGATGGATGTCAACCAGGCCGAGTTTGCCGGCGCCCAAAAATTGATCGAGTGGCTCCGCCGCGAAGGCATCCCCGTCACGCTGATCCGCACCGCCGGCGACTACTCTGCCATGCACAACAAGTTCATGATTTTCGACATGCGCTGGGTCGTCACCGGCAGCTACAACTTCACCACCACCGCACAAGTGTCCAACTGGGAAAATCTGGTGTGGGTGGATTCGCCCGACATGGCCGAGCAATACAAGCAGGCGTGGGATGCCATCGTCTCCGATGAAGTCGTCGAGCCGCGCGCGGAAAAAACCGCCGCGCCAAAAAATCCAAGGCCGCCAAAACGGCGGAACATTGACGGCGGCGCGGGGGCGGGTTTAGTATTCCGGGAGGATTGGCGGCACGCCGATCCAGGAACGGAACCAGCATGAGTTTGATGAGCATGACCGGCCGCGGCGGGGCTGCGGCATCTTGCCGCCTCGCCCACGTGGAGGTGGAGCTGAGCAGCGTCAACCGCAAGCAACTGGACATGGACATCAGCTTGCCGCGCAGCCTGGCTCTGTTCGAATCGCGCATTCAAGAGCAGGTGCGCGCGCGGATCGCGCGCGGTCGGATCTCGGGCGAAGTGCGCGTGACGTGGAGCGCCGCCGCGCAAGCCGCCGGCGTGCGGGTGGACCAAGGGTTGGCCCGGGCCAGCGTGGCCGCCCTGCGCGCCGCCGCCAAAACGCTCGGCCTGCCGGATGATTTGCAAGCCTCCGCCTTGCTGGCGGTTCCCGGCGTGATTGTGCAGGAGCGCCGCGCGCAGGATATCGAGGCGCTATGGCCCGCGCTGCGGCGCGCGCTGGCGGAAGCCTTGACCCAACTGCTGGCCATGCGCCGCAAGGAGGGCGCCGCCCTGCAGCGGGATTTGCGCCGGCGGCTGGCCACGCTGCGGCGGCTGGCCCGCCAGATTGCCGCGCGCGCGCCGGCAGTGGCGGCGGCCTACCGCGAAAGTTTGCGCCAGCGCATCGCTGCCGCTGTCCCCGGTAGCGACCTTGCCGCCGATGACCGCCTGCTGAAAGAAGTGGCCCTGTTCGCCGACCGGGCGGACATCACCGAAGAATTGGTGCGCCTGCAAAGCCATTTTGCGCAAACGGCGGAAGCGCTGCAACAAGGCGGTGTCGTGGGCCGCACGCTGGATTTTCTGGTTGTGGAAATGGGGCGCGAAATCAACACCATCGGCGCCAAGGCCAACGATGCCCCCATCGCGCGGCTCGTGGTGGCCGGCAAGACGGAGCTGGAACGCGTCCGCGAACAAGTGCAGAATATCGAATAGAACTCGGAGGAGACATGAACGGAATCAAGCCCTGCTGGAAAAACATTATTTTTGTGGTGTCCGCGCCCTCGGGCGCCGGCAAAACGACCTTGTGCGACAAATTGCAAAAGGAATTCAAGGATATCCATTACGCCATCACCGCCACCACGCGCGCGCCGCGGGGCGACGAAGAGGACGGCAAGAGCTACTATTTCATGACTATGCCCGATTTCGAGAAGAAGCTCGCCGAAGGTGGTTTTATCGAGAGCGCCGTGGTGCATGGCAATCGCTACGGCTCGCCCAAGGGGCCCGTGGTGGCCGCGCTTGAAGATGGTTGCGATGTGCTGATGAATCTGGATGTGCAGGGCGCCGCCGCCGTGCGCAACTATATCCAGAATGCCGCCCCCGGTGATCCGCTCAAGCGCACGCTCGTGGATATTTTCGTGGTGCCGCCCTCCGCCGAGGTGCTGCGCAACCGCCTCGTGGCCCGCGGCACCGATGCCCTGGAAATCATCGAAAAACGCATGCGCCAGGCCCGTGAGGAAATTTCCCACTGGAAGGAATACAAGTACATGGTGGTGAACGACGACCTCGCCGAGGCTTACGACAACATGCGCGCCATCATTTTGGCGGAGCGCCACCGCAATGACAACCGGCGGGAGGATTACCATGGCTGAGGCCCCGAAAAAAATCGTGCTGGGCGTCACCGGCTCCATTTCGGCGTACAAATCCGCCGAGCTGGCCCGGCTGATGAAGAAGCGCGGCTGGGATGTCTGGATGGTGCTGACCTCGTGCGCCACGCAGTATGTCGGCCCGCTGATGCTGCGCGCGCTGACGGGCAACCCCGTCACCTGCGGCTCCTTCGCGGAAGCCACGCTCGACACCTATTCGCATCTGGCGCTGGCCGGCGGCGCGGCGGCCATGGTTGTGGCGCCGTGCTCGGCGCAGACCATTGCGCGGCTGGCGCACGGCATGGCCGATGACTTGCTCAGTTGCACCGCGCTGGCCCTGACGGCGCCGCTGCTGGTGGCGCCGGCCATGAATACGCACATGTGGCAGAACGCGGCCGTGCAGGAAAACGTGGCAACGCTCCAGCGGCGCGGGGTCATCATCATCCCCCCCGCGGAAGGCGAACTGGCCTGTGGCGAAATCGGTCCCGGCCGGCTCAATGAACTGCCGGTCATCATGGCGGCCGTGGCGCGCGCGGTGGGGGAAACCTGAACGCGTGAACGTGCTGGTGACAGCGGGGCCGACGCGGGAAGCCATTGATCCTGTCCGCTTCGTCAGCAACCGCTCCAGCGGCAAAATGGGCTACGCCATTGCTGCTGCCGCGCGCCGCGCCGGGCACACGGTCTGTTTGATCTCCGGCCCCGTGGCCCTGCCCGCGCCGCGCGGCGTGGAAGTCGTGCGCGTGACCACCGCTGCCGAAATGCTCGCCGCCGTGCAACGTCGAGTCCGTTCCTGCGACCTCCTCGTGATGGCCGCGGCGGTGGCTGACTGGCGGCCCAAACAACCCGCGCGCCGCAAGTTGAAAAAACAGGATGGCCCGCCGCGCATCACGTGGGAACCCACGCCGGATATTTTGCAGACCGTTGCACAACGCAAAACCGCGCGCCAAATTTTTTGCGGCTTCGCGGCGGAGACGCACGACCTCGCGCGCGAGGCGCAACGCAAGCTGCGCGCGAAAAATCTGGATGCCATCGCCGCCAACGATGTCGCGCGCGCCGACCGCGGATTCGAAGCGGATCACAACGCGCTGACGATTTTTTTTGCGGATGGCTGCGTGCGCCAAGTGGGATGGACCACCAAAGCGCGCGCCGCACGGGTGCTGTTGCGCGAACTCGCCGCGTATGCCGACCGAAAAAAAAGTGAAAATATTTTCGAAAAGTAGTTGACGCTGTTAATAACTTCGCATTACTGTGTTGTTCAATGAGATGAAGATTGTGAAAACAACCATGCGCAACCCAGTTCAATTTCGGCGCTGCCACGGGATCGCGATCTCGCCTACCGATTTAAATGAACACGGAACCACGGACAATGTTCCCATCCACAACTTCAAGAATACCCCGTCCGCCTGGCGCGGCGGGTTGGAAGGGGGGGAAATCCAACATGGCAGTGAAGAAGGCTAAGAAGGCCGCTCCTAAGAAGGCGGCGAAGAAGGCTGCTCCTAAGAAGGCGGCGAAGAAGGCTGCTCCTAAGAAGGCGGCGAAGAAGGTTGCGAAGAAGAAGTAATTTCTTCCCCTTGCGGCCGGCCGTGCAACGCGGTCGGCAAATGAACGGCGGTGATTCCTCTCTGGATTCACCGTCGTTTTTCATTCGGTCGATGGCCGGTGCGGACGGGTTTCCCGGTGCCACTTGCCAAGGCGGGCAACGTGGAGTAGGTTTCCGCCCACTGGAAACAGGAGACGACCATGCAAGAAAAAGTGGAACAGTTTATTGAGGAAATCCGGCCGCTGATCCAAGGCCACGGCGGCGATGTCGAATTCGTGTCCATGGAAGGCAACACCGTGCACCTGCGGTTGCACGGCGCCTGCCATTCCTGCCCGCACGCCATGATGACCCTCAAAAACGGCATCGAAGCTGAAATGCGCGACCGCCTAGGCCCCGAGCTGACCGTGGAACGCGTGATGGATGCCTGACCCGGCGCGGCAAGCAGCCGATCAACCCAACGGCCGTCCCGCGGGACGGCCGTTTTGCGTGGCACGATCGAAGCGGAAATCAGGCCGGCGGGGCGGGATAGTGGCCGGCTTGCGCGTTGCGGACGATTTGTTTGGTGTCCTCCGGAAAATCGGAGCGTAGCAGCCACGTCAGGAAATTGGGATCCTTGGCCACCACCTCGCGCAGGGGTTGCCCCTGCACTTTGCCAAAGTTGAACACAATTTCGCCGCGGCTCCATTTCAGCCGCCCGGTGCGGTCCACCCAACTCGGGTCGCGCGGGTCGCAGTATTCATGCAGGCCGTCCAGATCGGCGGGCAATTCCGCGTATTTCTGAAACTGGCCACCCAGCACGCGAATGGTGGCCAACACATCGCCGAGCGCATCGTGCGAATCGGTGTGGTCGTCGGCGCAGTAATAGCGGAGCGCCGCGGCGAGGTCGCGCGGCTCGTTGCGGAAGAAAATCCGCTGCGCGTCCAGGATCCGCCGGCCTTCCAGCGGGAACGGGTGGCCGGCGCGCGCGAATTCTTCGGTCAGAATCTGGATGTCATAGCCCAGGATGTTGTATCCCGCGAGGTCCGCGCCCGCAAAATGATCCAGCAGGATTTCGGCCATGTCGGCAAACGTCGGCGCGCCTTCCACGTCGGCATCGGTAATGCCGTGGATGGCCGTGGCGTCCTCGGGAATCGGCACGCCGGGATTCAGCAGATAGCTGATTTTCTGGGCGGTGCCGGAAGGTTCATAGCGCACCAGCGCAATCGCCACGATGCGATCCGTGCGCTTGTTCAAGCCGGTGGCTTCAATGTCAAAAAACACCAGCGGGCGGTCAAGCCGCAGGCGGTCGGGCAGGGCGGGAATGGCGGTGTCCATCATGGGCCACAGGATGACCGAACCCACGCGCGAGGGAAAGCAGAATCGCCCCGCCGCTGGAAAAATAGTTGACGATTTGTCTTGCGGGCCATTCCGGGCCTGATATGTTGCGCGGCATACCTTCCGCATATTCATGGGTCGCCGGTTTGCGGGGGGCGGGTTAATGCGCGGCCCATGGTTACATGGAGTTGATAGTTACGTGAAAATATATGTCGGCAATCTCTCGTTCAAGGCCACGGACGATGATCTGCGCGCGGCTTTCGAGCCGTACGGCGAAGTGGTCTCCGCACGGGTGATCAAAGACAAGGAAACCGGCCGCTCCCGCGGTTTTGGTTTCGTTGAAATGCCCAATCAGGAACAAGGCAACGCCGCGATCTCCAAGGTGAACAACACCGATATCGTGGATCGCCCTGTGCGGGTGAACGAGGCGCAGGAACGCCCCCCTCGCCGCTAAGTTCGAATACCAAACAAGCCCCGGCTGGTTTTCCCCGGCCGGGGTTTTTTGTTGGTCCGGCGCCTCAATTCCCGCGTGTTGCGGTTATTTGTACACGTCCCGCCGGTTCCCAATCCGCAAAACCAAAACCTCTTTGTCCAACAAAGTGAAGATCACCCGGTAATCGCCCATGCGCATTTTGCGCAATCCGGCAAAGGGGCCGACCAAGGCCGGGAAGCGGCCCGGGCGGGTGGCTAGCTCTTTTTCGATCTTGGCCAGAAGCTGCCGGGCGGCGGCCTTGTCCAGCCGAGCCAAATCTTTGGCGACACTCCTTTTATACTGGATGTTATAGGCCAAGGGACTTCCTCAGCTCGTTGCCGGATACTGCCGGATCCCGGGGATTGCGCAGCCGGTCCAACGCGATTTGCAGGTCCGCATATTCCGCAATGTAGTTTTCCAGCGCCTTTTGGATGTGGAATGAACGGGAGCGTTCCGTTTCTTCGGCAATTTGGTTCAGCTCTTCGGCCAAAGGCACCGGCACACGAATGGATAAAATGGCGCTCATGGTTCACCTCCTGTAGTCATTTGTAATACAATGTACACAACGGGAGATTCCGTGGCAAGCAGGGAATGGCGACTGGCCGCGCGGGGAGATGACCGAGCGTTTGCCGGGGGGGAAGCTAACGCAGGGCGCGCAGGAGGGGGGGCCAGCGGTCGGGCGGGATTTCTTCGGCGCGGGCGGTGGGGGCGATGCCCACTTGCGCCAGCGCCGGCAGAGGATCGACCACCACGCCGCGCAGGGAACGCGCCAGCGTTTTGCGCCGCTGCGAAAAAGCGTGGCGCAGCAGCTCGCGCAGGGCTTGTTCATTTGCCGCGCCACCCAGCGGCGCGGCCCGCCGCGTCAGCTTGACGATGGCTGACTGCACTTCCGGCGGCGGCCAGAAGCACGACGGCGAAATATTCTTCACCACCGCAATCTCGTAGTGGCGTTGCAGCAGGATGGCCAGCAGCCCGTAGTCTTTACCGCCGGGTCGCGCCACGAGCCGCTCGGCCACTTCGCGTTGGATGGTCACCACGATCAGCTCCGGCGGGTGGGGCAGGGCGCCCAGCTCCACCAGCAGTCGCGCGGCGATAGCATAGGGCAGGTTGGCTACCAGCTTGTGCCCTGGGGCGGCAAACAACGCCGGCAAGTCGGCTTCCAGAATATCGCCTTCGTGCAGGACCAGGCGCGGTTCTTCCGCGAAGCGCGTACGCAAATACGCGGCTAGCCGATGGTCTTTTTCCACGGCACTCACCGCGCTCGCCCTCATCAGCAATTCGTCGGTTAACACGCCCAGTCCGGGGCCAACTTCCACCACGCGGTCCGTCGGCTGGAGTTCGGCCGCCGCCAGCAGGATGCCCAGAATGTTGCGATCAATCAAAAAGTTTTGCCCCAGAATGCGCGACGGATGAAAATCCAGTTGCGCCAACAGGGCGCGCACCTCTGAAGGGCGCGTCAGGATGGGCGGCTCAATCATTTTTGGTGATTCCGTTCACGGCGCAAACCTGCTACCAGTTGGCCAAGGTAGGAGCTGCCATGAGAGATGCCGAGCAAAAAATCTGGACGCGGGAAGCCTTGGCCGGCGAATGTACGCGGCTGCGCACGGCCGGGCGCAAAATTGTGTTCACCAATGGCGCGTTCGATTTGCTCCACGCCGGCCACGCCACCTACCTGCAGTTTGCGCGCCGGCAGGGCGATGTGCTGATTGTCGCGCTCAATACCGATGCCAGCATCCGCCGCTACAAGGGCGAAAAGCGCCCCATCGTGGATGGCCCCAACCGCGCGCGTCTCATGGCCGCGCTGGAGTGCGTGGATTACGTGGTGTTTTTCGACGAGGACGAACCCAAGGCGCTGATCGCCGAGTTGCAGCCCGATGTGCTGGTGAAGGCTGAGGATTGGGCGCACTACGTCAGCGGGCGCGACATCGTGGAAGCCCGCGGGGGCAAGGTCGTCCTCGCCCCGATGGTCGCCGGCCTCTCCACCACGAAGCTAATCGAAAAGATTCTGCAAGCCTACGGCGCGGGGTAGAGCAGGAACGTCGGGTAGCCCTGAATGTTGAAGGGCGCCAGCGCGTCGCGCGCGGGCGGCTTGTTGGGTTCATCGGCCAAAATCTGGATGGCGGCATAATCCGCCAACTTGGCCACGACGTCCGCATCGCGCAGGGTGGTGGCATCCATCAGCTTGCACACCTTGCACCAGTGCGCGCCGAAATCGAGCAGGATGGGCTTGCCGGAGGCCACGGCCTCGCCGAGCAGCGCGGCGAATTCTTCACTGGTGCCGCTCTTGAAATCGAACGAACGCAATGCCGTCCCGCCGGTCGTGGGCGCGGCGCCTTCAGGAACAGCCGGCACAGCGCGCAGCGCGGTGTAGGCATTCCAACCGTAGTAAGCCGCCAGCAGCAGAATCAGCACCCCGAACGCCTTTTTGACTTTCTCCATCCATGCGCCCGGTTTGGGCAGCACGGCCAATCCCGCCGCAGCCAGCGGCCACGGCAGCGCCATCCCCACACCCAACAAAAACGGCAACGCCAGCGCGGCGGCAATCCCCTGCCCATAGAGCGAACCGGCCAGCGCCAGCACAGCAATCAATACCGGCGCCACGCACGCCCCCGCCAGCAGCGCGGAAACGCCGCCCATCACCAGCACCGCGGGCAAGCGGATGCGTCCCGGCACGCCGCCCGTTTTGCGGAAGCGCGAAAAATCGAGCTGCCACACATCGAACATCGCCAGCGCCAGCGCCACGAACAGCACCGCGATGGCCAAGTTGAAAACCGGCGATGAATTGATGGCGCCGAACACCGAACCCGTCAGCACCACCACTAATCCCAGCGCGCCATAAACCAGCGCCATGCCGAGGCCATACACCAGCCCAAGGCCGAAACGCGCCGCGCGTGGAGTATCCGCGCCGCCCGCGCCAATGATGGCGAGGTTAATCGGAATCATCGGCAACACGCACGGCGTCAGGTTGAGCAAAATGCCGCCCACCAAAATCAGCAGCAGTACTGGCAGCAAGCCGCGGCGCAAATAAAACTGCGCGGGGTCATCCAGAAACAGCCGCCACGCGGAAGCCGGAGCCGGCGGTGCGGCTGCGGGGTCCAGGAACGCGAGAAATTCCGGCGCATCGGCATAGCCCACCAAGCGACGTGGCGCGCCGCGCTGCGCGAGCAAGTCGGGCCAGTCGGTCGTGGATGCCGCGATGGCCGGCGCGGATTCTTCCGCTGTGGCGGCGCCGAGCGATAGCGTTACCTCTTCGGGCAAATAGCACAGCTCGCCCTTGCAGCCTTGGAAACCCACCACAATGCGGTCGCCCGCCGGCGGTTTATAAAACGCCGTGAAGGAGGTGCCGTAGGAGGGCTCGATATCGTCGGGATTATTCGTGTCCGGCGGCGGCACAAACAGCGGCGTCAACGCCGTGCCCGCCGTGTCCTGCACGGTAAAACTCTCAAACAGGTGATGCCCTTCCGGCACGGTAAAATCCACGCGCACCGCGGGCTGCTGCTCGTGGGTGGTCAACGCGGCAGACACCGCAAATGGCGAGGCCCACGCCGCCGTCCCGCTGAACAATGCGACGGCCACCAAACTTTTCCACACAATGGAAAAACTTTCACGGATTTTTCCACACAATGGAAAAACTTTGAGGAATTTTTCCACAGTGTGGAAAAAAGTTTTCCACAGTGTGGAAAAATGGGCGGGGCGCGGGATCATGGTTCATCCTCCGAGGGGGCAGGGGCGGCAAGGAGCGCAGCGATATCGTCGCGCAGGGTGTCCATGGGGACAAAGCCGGTATAGGTGTGGGCAAGGTTACCGGCGCGATCCAAAAGAAACAGAGTAGGCACGGCGCGGATGGCGCTGAGGCCGCCGAAAGCGGTGACCACCGGCACATCGGCCAACCCCAGCGGGAATTCGGGCGCGAGTTCGGCGGCTTCGGCGGTGATGGCGGCCAGGGGGCGGTCGTCGGCCACCACGCCAATGACGGTGAAGCCGGCGGCGGCGTAACCCTGCTGCAGGCGGTTCCACTCGGCGAGGGTGGCGCGGCAGCCGGGATCGTCGGTCAGCAAAAAGATGATGAGCTGCACTTGCCCGGCGTAGTGCACGGTTTCAATTTCGCCGGGAAATTCCGACGCCAGGTTTTTCAACGTGAAATCATGGATGGGCGGAATGGGGACGGGCGCCGGAGGCACAGGCCGGCACGAACACGAGGCCAGCAACAGGCCCAGCGCGCCAGCCAGCAGCAGGCGAACCAAAGGATCGCGCCCACGCGGGGCGGGGGCGGCGTTGTTCAACAAAACGGGTTGCGTTGTCTTCATGCTTCCGATTCGCCGCCGACTTGGAAACGCGGCGGCGGCAGCTTCTTGGGACTAATGATATTCTGATTTCGGAAATTTTCCATTTGGCGCAGCAAATTGCCGTCGCCGGTGGATAATTTTTTGAAGGCGTTTTCGTAGGCATTGCGCGCTTTGGCGAGGGCGTCGTCTATCTGCTGCATGTCTTCGGCGAAGTTGACGTATTTTTCGTAAATCTTGCGGATGGTATCGAAAATGCTGGTGATGGCTTGGCGTTGGTTTTCCTGTCGCCAGAGTTGCGCCACGAGGCGCAGGGTGGCCAGCAACCCGCCGGGACCGGTCAGGATGATGTTGGCTTTGGCGGCGGTTTCGTAGAGCGCAGGCCGGGCGTAAAGCGCCAACGCCAGCGCGGGCTCGGAGGGCACAAACATCAACACAAAGTCGGGCGAGCGGTCGGGAAAGAGGTCTTGGTAACGCCGTTTGGCGAGGTTGTTGATGTGGGTGTCGAAGGCGGCGGCGTGGGCCTTGAGCGCAGCGGCGCGCGCGGCCTCGTCGGCGGCATTGATATGCGCGAGGTAGTCTTTCAGTGAAGTTTTGGCGTCAATAATTACGCAGCGGTTGTCTGGCAGATTGATGAGGACATCGGGCTGCTGGCGCTGGCCGCCCTCGCTGGTGGCGCTGACTTGTGTTTGGTAGTCGCGGCCTTTTTCCAAGCCGGATGCGTCAAGCAGGCGTTCGAGGGTCAGTTCACCCCAGTTGCCGAGGGTCTTGTTGTCACCGCGGAGCGCGGTGGCCAGTTGGCCGGTTTGCTGGCTAACAGCCTGGCTTTGTGTGGCCAACAGTTCCACTTGCTGGCGCAGGGCGCTGCGTTGCTGGCTTTCTTCGGAATGGAGATGCTCTACCTTTTGCTTGAAGTCCTTGATTTTTTCATCAAGGGGGCCAAGCAGTTCGCTAAGCGCGGTGCGCTGCTGCTGGGTGAATTTATCGGACTGCTCGCCGAGGATTTGCAGCGAGAGTCGCTGGAACTCATCGGTGAGTTTCGTGCGCGCCGCCTCCAGCATTTCCACCTGGGTTTGGGCGCGGATGGCTTCAGCACGGGCTTGGGCCAGTTGTGCGGCGGCACGGAAGTGAGCCAGCAAATAGCCCAGCGTCAGGCCGACAGCGAGGCCAATCAACAAATACAGCGTGAAGGTCATGGAGGCGAGTTAGCCGCAGCCCGCCATGGAAATCAACCGAAAAGGGGGGCGGTGCGCGCCGTGAGTTGGTCCGCGGGGAAATCAGGGCTTGCGGTCAGGCAGGCGGCAGCGTAGATTGCGGCCCAAGTTTGTCCGGAAAAAGTGTAGGACATTGCGACGGATGGCGCGCAGCGATCGGGGCGGAGCCAAGCAGGCGGGGTTCAGGGATTGGTTGCGGAGTGCGGCCGCGGCAATTGTCGTTTCCGGACAAGACAACAAGAGAAGGATGGAAGTCTCATGGGCTTCATGAATACGATAAAATCGCTCTTCGGCGGGTCCAATGGTTCGGCCCGGCGGGATGCGCGCACCTATGTGGTGGACGCGGCGCGATTGGTGGATGAGAAAACCGGGCGGCGACTCGCCCCGCGCGAGCAGGTGCAACTGCTCAACGCGCTGGCCCGCGTGGCCAAGCAGGAAAATCTGGTGTTCCATGCGGTGTTCGAAAGCGAACGCCCCTTGCGGGAAGTGGAACACGGCGGTGAGTTCAACGGCGTGAAGGTGTACTTTGCGGCCGACAGCGAAAAGCTGGTGGAACAAGCCCTCAAGCTGTGCAAGAGCGAAGGCTGCGCATTGATCAGCTCCGGCGCCACGCTCGAAAGCCGTGCTACGGAAGAAGGCATTGCCGTGCTGTGCAGCAGTACGTTCCGCAAGGCGTTTTTGCCCTCCGGCCTGCCCAGCAACGAGCGCAATGGCCGGGGTGACCGTGGCAGCCGTGAGCGGCGGCGTGACCGCGGCCCACGCCGTGAGCGGAACGATCAGCGCCCGCCGCGCCCCGAAGCCGCGCCTGGCGCGCCTGCCGGCGATAGCGCCACGCCCGATACCGGCGCCAACCCGGCCCCCGTCCCCGCGCAAGAGGACAACAGCGCGGTGCGCAACCTGATTGATCTGGTGGAATAACCCTCCCCCAGATTTCCCCAAGGCCGTGGCCCCGCCCCGGCCTTTTTTGTTGGACACTTTCGCCACGCGCGCCAGTTCCCCGCTGTGATGCCACCCAATGGACATTATGAAGATTGCGCGAAGATTGCACATCCGCTACAAGCTGACGATAGGTGCCAACCCATGAGTGTTCCCGCCATCGTCCATCTGATGTATTTTCCCTGGGGTTGAGAACTAACTCCCACGGGGAAACCTGATTGCTTGTTCGACTGATACGGAGGAAAATTTATGCAACTACTTTCAAGGCTGTACAGGTCTAAACCCAAGCTCCAGATTTATAAAATCCGGCTCGAAAATGATGGTAACTCCATCCCGCAAGAATATGTTGACCACCTCGCCAGATGTAAGCCAAGTGGCGCCAACTTATGCTTGTGCTCCAATACCCAATAGTATGCAACCTTTTCGCTTTGCTCAATATCGACAGACTTTTCAAGCCTGTCGACACTGGAGGTGGCTTCCTTGGATCGGATTGGATGCATTTCGTATTGAGAAAGCCGTTACCAGAAACAATGCCCATCTGATCACCACTCGCCACCATTTCTACAAGATCGGGATCGGTTCAACCAACACAGTCAGGCTTGAGTACAACAAATATCGCCAGATTGCGCTTCACTGTCAGGAATTAACTTCCCACCTGCCTCAAGTCAGCTTTTCAACTCAATGCCGCCGCCCTGTCCTACAAATGAAACGAATTCCGCAAACCGACATGACCGACATACAACATCCTCAAGCGGCGCGGGTCTTGGACATCTTATTAATCCGGCAAATAAATACTTGCACTGCTGGGCCTTTGTGGTATAGTTCGATGCATGATGAACAGAGACGCAAGAAAACTGAGTTCCGATGCCCAACGCGAGTTGCGGTCACGGGGGGTGATG
>Ga0209718_1000416_pt1 | contig 58877 bp, 70 predicted proteins | sample AD_JPNAS1_MetaG_FD_184420 | JGI IMG/M metagenome (GOLD analysis project Ga0209718, IMG submission 184420) | Active sludge microbial communities of municipal wastewater-treating anaerobic digesters from Japan - AD_JPNAS1_MetaG (SPAdes) (version 2) | ecosystem: Engineered > Bioreactor > Anaerobic...
GCGTGCAACTTCACATACGCGTTCAAAGACGCATTTGGGCATCCACGAGATCATGGTTGTCTTTGTGTCGAGATCATGTCTCAGGTCACAGATCAACCTTCACTGCCCATATCAGCCTTGCCTATGGCTCTATGGGTTTTTCATGCTTTGGGCATGATCCCCGCCTGAGGATCATGGGCTCTTTGTGGTTTTATTCCGTAACCCAGATCTATCATAAGTTGAAGGTGATATTCCTTGACAGAAATCAATCAGGGGGGCAGCCATTTGAACGCCTGGGAGAATGATATCTCCGGGAAGATCATAGGCGCGGCCATTGAGGTCCACAAGCACCTTGGACCTGGACTATTGGAATCGGCTTATGAAGAGTGCTTATGCCGCGAGCTGGAGTTGAGAGGAATTAATTTTGAGCGACAGGTACCTCTGCCTTTAAATTACAAAGGCCTAAAACTGGACTGCGGCTACCGGCTGGATCTATTGGTGGAAGATAAGGTTATTGTGGAGCTAAAGACGGTTGAGGCCATCGCACCCATTCACGAAGCACAGATGCTCACATATCTAAAATTGAGAGATGTACGACTTGGATTGATTATAAATTTCAACGCGCGTCTGCTTGTGGAAGGGATAAAAAGACTTGTAAATAATTATCAATGAAACTAATAAAGATATATTATTAACCAAATTGCTTCTTAGCAATGGTCGTCTCCGTCGTTCGTCCTCCCTCGCGCTCTGCGACTCTGTGGTTCTATTCTGTAAACAACATTTTTTTGTTTTTTCGGCTACGATTATCAACCGCAGAGGGACGCAGCACCTACCATGGCCGCCATCTCAGACGTTCGATTGGATCTGCTGTCGTTCTATCGCCAAACACGTTCAGGCAACCCTGTATAGCACCCTTGATGTCTTCCAGGGCCTCTTCAATGATTCTTCCCTGTGAAATGCAGCCTGGCAGAGAGGGACATTCTATAACCAGCCAGCCATCTTCACCATTGCTGATAATGACCTTAAACCGCATACGACTCCACTATAATCCATCTGACGAGAGCAGAGAAGGCCATTGGGGATCACGCTCTAGTCCAGGCCGCGGCCCTGGCACTCCCGAATCACCGGAGCCGTCTTGATGATCTCCCGCCGGGTCCCGAGGATGATTGCAATGGTCATGGTAGATCGTAGCCTTTGGATTTTTGGGTTGATTGGACTGCGATAAACGGAATTTAACCACAAAGAGCACAAAGATCACAAAGGTCTCGCAAAGGTTAATACAGTTCCTGATAACCCGAAAAACCTTTCATGCGGGCTTTGTGCCCTTTGTGAGCTTTGTGGTTTATATTCGTCGTAGATCGGTTCGATCGGATTAAAGATAACGGATTTTAACCACAAAGAGCACAAAGATCACAAAGGTCTCGCAAAGGTTAATCCAGTTCCAGATAACCCGAGAAACCTTTTGTGCGGGCTTTGTGCCCTTTGTGAGCTTTGTGGTTTATATTCGTCGTAGATCGGTTTGATCGGATTACAGATTACGGATTTTAACCACAAAGAGCACAAAGATCACAAAGGTCTCGCAAAGGTTAATGCAGTTCCTGATAATCCGAAAAAACCTTCGTGCGGGCTCTGTGTCCTTTGTGAGCTTTGTGGTTTATATCGTCGCAAATCGGTTTGACCGGATTGGAGATAACGGATTTTAACCACAAAAACCGGTCCATAAATAATTCTAAATAATCTATCAGCTATCAGACATCTCGAATGAAGATGACATCGAGGCCGTAATCATTTGCTCGATCGTACATCTTTCGGTCATCCGTAATTAGGATTGATCCGGTTTCCTCGGCACATGCCATGAAGACAACATCAAAACCGCTGGCTTTGGTTCTCATGCCAATCCTAATCGACCGCTCCATCAAATATGCGTCGCCATAGAATCTGGAATTCTGGCCGAGAAATGTCAGGGCGAGACCTGCTCTCTGCGTGTCTGACAATCGGGAAACAACACACGCGGTTTCTATGAGGGCCAGCAATGGAATATGGTTTGCATATTCTCCTGATTCGGTCTTCAGAAGAACATCCCTGCAACTCAAATGAAGTTCGCGCTGTAAATCGAAAAGCTTATCTTGCTTTTTTCGTCTGGGTGGCACCAGGGCTTTTACGATTACTGAAGTATCCACCGTTACGTTAGTAGCCATAGGATCGATCTCTCATCTTCCGGATGATCTCGGTGGAATCGGCATCCTCAACGACATGTTCCCCAATTTCGGCGATTACTTCATCAAGGGATACCTTATTTCCTTTTCGCAGCTTGACCGAGAGAAAGAGATCTTCAGCATCTTTGTATATCCTTTCTACGCAATCTTCATCCATCATAAATGCTCACAATACTTGTCTCTCATCGATCATTTAAATAAATCTATCTTGCCCATCAGGTCACGCCGCCGGGATCTTTGCATTTCTTACTGTGTTGACTGCAGGAGCCATCTTAATTATCTCTGGCTCCATTCCCAGCATTGTGGCCATGGACATGGTTCGCTTTTCTTATCTGATCGATCTCATTCTTGAATTCGATCATCATCTTGGATATGCTGTGCAATATGATCCCGGTCATAGCCAGAAATGACCCCACCAGCGTCAGCAATATCATAAGCAGAATAGGCCCATACGCCAGGCTTCCCCCATGATAGAACACTCGCAGAAAATCCAGCCCCATTCCAACCCCCACTGCCGCCAGCAGAATCCCAGGCACTGTGAAGTAATAAAGCGGCCTTCTCAACTCCATATCATGCAGGATCTTGATCAGCGTCTTCACCCCGTGGGATACGGGATTCTGGGTCGAGGCCCTCTCCACATCGTATCGGCAGTGGATCGGCACCTCCTTGATGGACAGATCATTGTCCTTGGCCTGCAACAGCACCTCCGAGCCAGCGGACATGCCGCTGTCCTTGATGTAGATGCTCTCTATCGCCCTTTGCCCATAGGCTCGAAAGCCGCTCTGGCTATCGGTGACGCTGACCCCCCCGGCAACACTGGTCGCCACATCGAGAACCTTCATCCCCACCTTCCGATAGGCGGGAATGTTTTCGCCATTGCCGTCGCAGAACCTGGAGCCTATAACCAGATCGCAGCCATTGTTGAGGGGATCGAGCAGCTCGGGAATCTCAGCGGCATCATGCTGGCCGTCCGAGTCTATGATCACCATCTTTTCCGCCCCCAGATTGCGTGCCGTCTCAAAGCAGGAACGGAGTGCCGCACCATAGCCACTGTTCTTCTCATGCCGAACCACATAAGCCCCCAGAGCTTCGGCTATGCTCGCCGTGGCATCAGAGCTGCCGTCGTCGACCACAACCACCTGGTCGACGTACTTCTTGCAGCCTAAAACCATCTTGGCGATGGACCTCTCCTCATTGTAGGCAGGCATGGCAGCTATGACAAATGACATTTTTCCTCTCAGATTTTCCCTATGGATGCATTATCTCTGCGTTATGATCCTGATAATTTAGATGGCTCTTCGCTGAATTATGTGGATGAGGTCCGGCAGAGAATATGGCCTCTGTTCCTCTGCGCCTCTGTGGTTGGGTCAGTGAATCGCGGTTCACCACTGAGGCACAAAAGATACGCGAGGAGCCAAACCCTTTTTGCAATCTTTGTGAGCTTTGTGGTTTATACTCGCCGTAGATCGGTTTGGTCGGATTACAGATTACGGATTTTAACCACAAAGCGCACAAAGATCACAAAGGAATCGCAAAGGTTAATCCAGTTCCTGATAACCCGAAAAACCTTTCGTGCGGGCTTTGTGCCCTTTGTGAGCTTTGTGGTTTATACTCGCCGTAGATCGGTTTGATCGGAGTACAGATTACGGTTTTTAACCACAAAGTGCACAAAGTGCACAAAGATCACAAAGGAATCGCAAAGGTTAATCCAGTTCCTGATAACCCGAAAAACCTTCTGTGCGGGCTTTGTGCCCTTTGTGAGCTTTGTGGTTTATACTCGCCGTAGATCGGTTTGATCGGATTACAGATTACGGATTTTAACCACAAAGTGCACAAAGATCACAAAGGACTTCGCAAAGGTTAATACAGTTCCCGATAGCCCGAAAAACCTTTTGTGCGGGCTTTGTGCCCTTTGTGAGCTTTGTGGTTTATATCGTCGTAGATCGGTTTGATCGGATTACAGATTACGGATTTTAACCACAAAGCGCACAAAGATCACAAAGGACTCGCAAAGGTTAATGCAATTCCTGATAACCCGAAAAACCTTCTGTGCGGGTGAGCTTTGTGGTTTATTATTTTGTCGCAAATCAAACTAAATTAACTGCACACATCGAATATTAATAATAGTATACGAAACGCGTTACCCATTCACGAGTCTTGTTATCCCATCCCTCAGCATCCTGACATTGAAATTGATGAGCAACCCAAGCCACGTATTCCTTAATTTCAGGTAGGTCAGAAGCTGAGCCTCGTGGAGGAAATTGATCTCCTCCACCGCCTTTAGCTCTACAATCACCAGGTCATCCACCAGGATATCAAGCCGGTAGCCGCAATCCAGATTTAGGCCCTTGTAACTCAGTGGCAGTGGGACCTGGCGCCGAAAACTAATCCCCCTCAGACCCAACTCGCAGCAGAGGCACTCCTCATAGACGGATTCGAAAAGCCCGGGGCCGAGATGACGATGAACCTCGATTGCTGCGCCGATGATCTCTCTGGAGAGAGCATCCGCCTTCAGTCTCTCAGGAGAGGATTGCATCTCATGGGTCAATCCCTTGTCGCCATCTGATATTGGAATCATTGTTAACTCTGTAATTTATATTCGTCGTAGATCTCGGTTGAATGGGCTTCGGTAGACGGATTTTAACCACAAAAGTGCACAAAGATCACAGAGGACTCGCAAAGGTTGCTTCGGGTCATTGAGACCTGATCATCCTTTAGTGCGGGCTTTGTGCCCTTTGTGAGCTTTGTGGTTTATACTCATCGTAGATCTCGGTTTGATTGGGCTTCGATAACGGAATTTAACCACAAAGATCACGAAGCTCACAAAGGACTCTCAAAGGTTTCAGTCCTCTATGTCTCTCACCTCTGTGGGAAATTAGTAAAAATACTGCGCTATGCAGCAGCCTCCTCCGTGAATCTCTTGGCTGCAATGATAGTCAAACCCGTGAGCTTGCCTTCTTTATCGTAATTTCTGATGATCCCATCTTCGTCCTCCTCATGCTCTATGGCATTTGGAGGATAGACAAAGCTGACATAAAGCACATCCGCTTCTTCATCGTAGTCAATCCAGACCTTCTTCGTTGAGGATCTGACCACGTGTGGAATCATCTTTATTAGCTCTGCTTCGTCCATATTATCTCACGGCCAATGAGCTTTCTTATCGTGGATGTTTTGTACGCTGTGATAATAAACCCATCGTTTGGTGACAATTCCTTATAGGCAACCATTAGATACTTCGGTCCTAGATGGGTGTTAGGGAAGAACCTTATGCATCGTAGCTCATCACTAACACCTTTTGTGATGGTTTCCGGATCTTCAATTGTCTTAATAAGCTCCAGGATGTTCCCGTTCATCTCTGTGTGAGATGTTACGATATGGAGCCATCTCTCCTCTGTCAATCGGATAGGTACTTGATTCTTAGACCTCGCTATGCATTCACTCTCCATTTTTCAGTTCCTACCCGATCAATGGCCATCCTCGGTTTCCAGCGTTGCATCCCTGCAGCGGCTGTTCGAATGGCGCTATATCGGGCCGCTTTGCCATCAGCACTCCTTCCAGATCTGCCAGGATCCGCCCCGTCTGCTCGCCATGATTGCCGGAGCCTACATCTAAATTATGATCTGGCTGCGGTAGCTCCAGCTGCTCGAAGAATATCCGGTCCATCTGATAGGAGTAGTGCTGGCCGGTGTGGATGATGCTGTAATCCAGGCCGCGGCGCTGGCACTCTCTTATCACCGGTGCCATCTTGATGATCTCCGGCCTGGTCCCGAGGATGATTGCAATGGTCATGTCTGATTTAGCCTCAGTTTATTGGTGCGGTGGTTAATAATCGTAGCTGAGAAATCAACCCTGGCGGTTTACGGGATGAAAACCACAGAGTCGCAGAGCGCACAGAGGACGAACGAACGGAGACGACTATCCCCGGAAGCAATTGGGTGGGATTTCTTAGGTTGGATGGAAAGGAAGGCTGAGCGTCTCTGTGAACTCTGTGCCTCTGTGGTTTATACTCGTCGCAAACGTTTGATTAAGACTGTGTGTCGCAAGGAAAAATTAAGAAAACTATAGTCAGCAGCTACACTAAAATTTTTCCCACATTAGACAGCTTCAAAGGCCATACGTTCTTCTTCTCAAGATGCGATTTTAGGCTTTCCTTGAAATGATGCTCGTCTATTGAGACAAAAAAATCTGATTCAGTCAATGTAGCAGTTGCAACATGAATCGCATCTGCCGAATACAAATTATGCTCTATTACTAGGCTTTGGGCAGATTTGATTATCAACAATTCAACAGGAACGACATCAACTCCGCAAAGACTGATGAATGCGTCGAATAAATCCAATATCTCATATATTTCTTCTTTATCGCAACCCGTCTTCTTAAGAGCCCTGGCACTTTCCGAAAGAACAATTGCAGAAATGATTAGCTTTATTCTCCCTTCTTCAGCCCATCTCCTTATCTTTAAGGCTTCTGCGCTTTCCTCTTCGACCTTGAACCATTTAACCACAACCGAAGAATCAAGGCAGACTCTCGGCCTATAACTCATCGTCTTCCTCAACTCTGGCCGACAATAAGGCATCAGAGATGCTCATGGGATGTTTGGCGGCGATCTTTAGCGAGTTCTTCCACATCATTTCCTCTAGCTCTCTGAGCTCATGTATTCTTACCATTTCCTCAATGGCGACTCTAAGGAAAGACTCCTCGTCTCTGAAGGAACCTCGCTTAATGATGGCCTTCACTCGCTGGGCCAAAAAATCATCCACTTTGGTTTTAAATATGACATCTGACATGTATTCTAACAACATCCTGAGAGATTTTCTGCATCATGGTATATTCTTTCAAAGCAGTCTTCATCTATCATTGAAATACTCATTGCTACTTACTTAGTTCTTAATCATTTGTAAAGGTTCACAGATTTTGTGTGGATCAGAGAGCAAATCCTGGAAATCCCGCCTTCTTCAGCCCGCGAATGACCTCAATTGCAGACAACGCGGGAAGTTTGGCCATCAAGTCACAGCCACAGGGATCTTGATATTCCTGACCGTCCTGGATGCGGGAGCCATCTCGGGAGGAAGCGGATCTCCGTGCTCGATGTAAGACTCAATGATCTTTCTGGCCACATCCTGGGCGATCTCCATCGTCTCTGCAATCGTCCTTCCCTCTGCCACCAGACCGGGCAGAACATCGCTTGTGGCCAGGTATGCCCCTTCATCAAGCTTTTCAATCTTTATTGATACCATGTATTCGGGCAAGTCTCAGATCCCTCAGATTCAGAGGTACTATTTTTCTTGTCATTTGATCATTTATAGATATGCATGAGAATTCAAGGGCGTCCTCATGAGCATCTCTAGCCTGCCGTTAAATGGTCGAGTATGCTCTTGCCCGCCCGACCATCCCCAAACGGAGGCTCATCGCTGAATTATGTGGGTGAGGTCCGGCAAAGCCTATAGCCTCTGTTCCTCTGCGCCTCTGTGGTGAAATCGTGATGCTCTAACATGAAAAAAAGAGACGAGAGATTTACAGGCCGCAAGACGAATTCAATGAGAGATCCAAAAAAATCCTACAATAACTCCAAAAACTCTTCTACAGAAAGCCCGGCAAGACCTATCAGCTTTCTTAGTGTTCCCCTGTCAATTTCGCTATGCATGGGTACTGAAAGTGTAACCATAGAGCCTTGCTTGATCATAATTAGATGGCTTCCGGTCTGCCTGGCGGGATACCATCCAGCTTTATTAAACGCTTTAACTGCTTCAGCTCCAGAGACCAAGGGCAGCCGGGACATTAAGCCTCGACTTCTACTATCCTTTCGCTGTCTTTGATCAGGGTTCTATCGCCAAGCACATCCAGGCAACCCTGTATAGCATCCTTGATGTTTTCCAGGGCTTCTTCAACGGTTCTTCCCTGTGAGACGCAACCTGGCAGAGAGGGGCATTCTACAACGAGCCAGCCATCTTCTCCATTGCTGATAATGACCTTAAACCGCATACGACTCCACTGTAAACAGGATTTTAAAGGCTAAATAGCTTTCTCCTAAAGGACAAAACCATATTAAAGATAATCCATCAGGCGAGAGCAGAGAAGGCCAGTGGGGATCACGCTCTAGTCCAGGCTGCGGCGCTGGCACTCCCGGATCACCGGAGCCATCTTGATGATCTCCGGCCGGATCCCGAGGATGATTGCAATGGTCATGGGTAGATCGTCGCCTTTGATATGTATCTAATAGCAAATCGGTTTGATCGGATTACAGATTACGGATTTAACCACAAAGCGCACAAAGATCACAAAGGACTCGCAAAGGTTAAACAAGTTCCTGATAACCCGAAAAACCTTTCGTGCGGGCTTTGTGCCCTTTGTGAGCTTTGTGGTTTATACTCGCCGTAGATCGGTTTGATCGGATTACAGATTTAACCACAAAGCGCACAAAGAACACAAAGGGACTCCGCAAAGGTTAATACAGTTCCTGATAACCCGAAAAACCTTTTGTGCGGGCTTTGAGCACAAAGCTCACAAGGGGAGGCAAAGGAGCGAAATAGGATCATACTTCCGTATCAGACATCAATTCTCAGATACCTTGCCAATATCTTATCCTTGTATTTTATGCAGGTATTATCCTTGACTTCAATCTCTCTGATTAACGAAATCATCTCGCTGTATCCCAGGACTTGTCTTATGGCCAGCAGTGTTAAGAGATCCTTCATATCCAGAACGGCAATTCCATTCTTTTCCGCAAATCGAATTACCTTCCGGTCATCAGTCAAGAATGTTGCCTTCTTTTCCCGGCAAATGCTCAAACCTTCTGCTTCGCCATAATGCACGGTGCTATCTGTTGAGATATCCTTAAACGCCTTGAGATCATCTCGGTCAATTGTGATAACCGGAAGCTGTTCGAAGATCCGATCAGGAAAGGAATAACCGGCACGCTTAGCCCTCATGAGCTCTGCGTAAACTGAGTTGGTTATACAGAAGTTCGCATCCGGGAAGGCTTTACTCAAGATATCGATGCGATCGACCTTGGCAAGCATGCTTGCTACATCGCAATCGATGATAATCATCGTCGTCATATGAGGCCCAATCTGGCCAGTCGGAACAGGCTCTCCTCATCCGTCCCACCTACCTCGAGTTTAATGGACCTGGAGGCCAGCACGTCCTTAAACTCTTCCATGCAAAGCCCTGCTATTTCAGCCGCCTTCCAGAGGCTGACCTTCTCATTCCTGTAAAGATCAATAGCTATCTCGATTCGGAGGCCCGGCTTCATAGATAATAGAGCTCTCAATGCATCCTTCAATAGCTCCTCTCGGGACTTATAAATCTCAGTTCGCATCAGAGCATCAATTTCGTCATTTGCAGATGCCATTGTCAGGTACAACTCCATAGTCAATTTCTGAGATGCTCAACGATAATCCTTCCCTCTCTGCCGTCTCCAAACGGATTAGATCTCATGGCTGCCCTTTGCCTGTCTGTCGAATATGAATCCTGCCTTCTTCAGCCCGCGAATGACCTCAATCGCGGTCATCACTGGAAGTTTGGCCATCAAGTCACAGCCACAGGGATCTTGATATTCCTGACCGTCCTGGATGCGGGAGCCATCTCGGGAGGAGGCGGATCTCCGTGCTCTATGTAAGACTCGATGATCTTTCTGGCCACATCCTGGGCGATCTCCATCGTCTCTGCAATCGTCCTTCCCTCTGCCACCAGACCGGGCAGAGCATCGCTTGTAGCCAGGTATGCCCCTTCATCAAGCTTTTCAATCTTTATTGATACCATGTATTCGGGCAAGTCTCAGATCCCTCAGATTCAGTGGTGCTATTTTTCTTGTCATTTGATCATTTATAGATATGCATGAGAATTCAAGGGCGTCCTCATGAGCATCTCTAGCCTGCCGTTAAATGGTCGAGTATGCTCTTGCCCGCCCGACCATCCCCAAACGGAGACTCATCGCTGAATTATGTGGGTGAGGTCCGGCAAAGCCTATAGCCTCTGTGAACTCTGTGACTCTGTGGTTAATAATCGTATCTACTTAATCAAGCGTAGCAGCAATCATAGAGCAATGGTGGAATCCTGAGGGTTTACGAGAAATAAACCACAGAGGCACAGAGGACGAACGGACGGAGAACACGTGCGGGCTTTGTGTCTTTTTTTTAATTTGCTTAGATTATCCCTTTGGCTCTCAGGGCAGATTTAACCTCGGCCATGTCGCTCTTCAATTCGACAATATCGGTTTCAAGTACTCGATCCATCTTCCGGTTCACGTCTTTGACTTCGATAATAAGATCATCTTGTTTATCGAGCATCTGATCCATCTTTCCGCCCAGGCGATCGTTCATGTTTCTGACTTCGTCAAGAAGCTCATCCTGCTTGCCAAGCATTTGGCCCATCTTTCCGCCTAGGTTATCGTTCATGTTGTTGACCGCAAATAGCAGCTTCTTTAGATAGACTGCTGCCGTGTCAAGCCTGGTATCGGTCTCGCCCTTTGCCACCAACTTGCCGAACTGGTCGAACTCACCGCTTGCAGAAGAGTAATTCTTTTCAATCGATGAGACGTGGATCAGGGCATTTTTAATGTCCATTGCGCTCTCAAACCATTTGAGCTTTTCACCCTCGCCTTCGGCTACTATCTTCACCCGGCCATCCTTCAAATTCACAACCATGCCCTTCAGGCCCAAAGCAATGGCCATGTCGATTACCCTGGCCCGATAGCCTACCTCCTGAACTCTGCCGGATACAAATGCCGTGAGCCTCATCGTCATATACAGTTTCCACGCTCTTTGTATTTGGTCCTATCTATGCTATGTGGTTCTATTGCGTAATTAAAAGATTTTTTATTTTATGGCTACGATTATTAACCGCAGAGGCGCAGAGTTCGCAGAGACGTGAAATTCATCTTATTAAAGCACTTGAAAAAGGATCGCATATTTGCTTCTTAGCAATAAGCGTCTCCGTTCGTTCGTCCTCAGCGCGCTCTGCGACTCTGTGGTTCTATTCTGTAAACAACATCGCTGAATTATGCGGGTGAGGTCCGGCAGAGATTATAGCCTCTGTTCCTCTGCGCCTCTGTGGTTGGGTCAGTGCATCGCGGTCCACCACAGAAGGCACGAAGATATAGAGTTTTAGCGATTCAAGTTCACCAAATCTAAATAGCCTTCGCTACATAGCAGGCGCCTCTTATCATCTCAGGATGAAGCCCACTTCGCCTTGATATGCTCGGGAGAAGGAGCCATCCATCAATTCAGCGCACTGCCTGGTAAATCATCTCTCTCCGGGATTGTCTCTTGCTGCAGGCCGTTGCCGCTAAGAACTGTAATTCTTGCAGGTGACCAGCTAGCTCCGGCCCTAATACTATGCTGAATTACTGATGATGATTAGTATCCAAGGGATCGAGCAACATTAAAAAAGATTTCGGTCAATTATGCTGTCTGGCTGCTTGGGTTTATACCATATTCGCTATCTGATCCTGGCATGAATTACTACTAGCTCTCATGATATTGAATTAAAAAAACAAAATATAATGCAATATTGCCCCATCCGCAATCTAACTGGGAACATTCATCAAAGGATATCTATAAAATTATAATCAAGGATTGCCATTCCCCTCATGCACCGAATGACTGAAACACATCTGGCACTAAACTGAGATTGAGCGCGTCAAATATCAGTTTGAATCAGGTAGGTCAGCCAAACTAGATCTCAGAACTCCCGATATGAGGTTGTGCAGGGAAGTCCTGTACGTAAAATCTGGAACGGCGAGCGTCGAAGCCATGAAACAATCGCCCTGGGGCGGCATGGCGTTGGTCGAGAGACCATAGATGCCTGCGACTTCAGTCGCGGGAGCCGTCACTACTGCCCTTATACTTCTCCCACTGCAATTAACAACCACAGAATTCAACGAGCCGCTCAATCCTCTTCTCTCCCTGACTCCCACCAAGGTCCGTCGTCCTCTGTGCGCTCTGCGCCTCTGTGGTTCTATTCCCGTACACCACCGGTTACTGCCTCATGCTTCCCCCGCTCAGATTAACAGCCACAGATTCCACCGAGCCGCTCAATCCTCTTCTCTCCCTTACCCTCTCCAATGTCCGCCGTCCTCTGTGCGCTCTGCGACTCTGCGGTTTTATTCCCGTACACCACCGGTTACTGCCTCATGCTTCCCCCGCTCAGATTAACAGCCACAGATTCCACAGATCCACCCAATCCTCATTCCATCCTGCCCACCTCCAATGGCCGTCGTCCTCTGTGCGATCTCTACTCTGCGGTTTTATCCCGCAACCAACAGTTTTTTTTATTTTTTCGACAACGATTATTAACCGCAGAGACGCAGAGTTCGCAGAGACGTGAAATTCATCTTTATTACAGTACTTGAAAAGAATTGCATATTTGCTTCTTAGCAATAGTCGTCTCCGTTCGTTCGTCCTCTGTGCGCTCTGCGACTCTGCGGTTTTATTATTTTTTTACCGCAATACCCCGATGCTTGCATCGGGGATAAAGGGCATCCGTGTCCAACTTAGGGATTTGATCAGATCCGAGTAGTACTATCTTTATGCGGCGACGCCTCGGATGCCCCGTCTGCTTGCAGCGGGGTGCGTCGCCGCCGTTTCACTTAGAGAAATTCAAGGGCAGGATTGATCCGAGGTTGAGCATATATGATGGCTCTATGATGGAGGATTAGAATTTGGTTTCCCAGTTCGTTATTTCATTTTATCTTGGCATGTTTCCTCATCGGCGATTGCTTCAGACGGAAACAAATATATACGTTGATGATCGTACTATTATCTGTGCAAAGGTCATATTTCCTATCCCTCCTATTTGAATGACTTTTGCCCCCCTCCTAATTATCTCTCCAATTGAGGTTCGATGAGCATCTCGACGTGCAGCCGAAAGGCTTAAGTCGTCGAATGCCGTATTAGTATGCAGGCAAAAGTCGACGGCCATCAATCCCTCCCGTACGGTGACTTTTGCCCCTCCCTCCTTTTCACAGAATCGGAAGCTCACGTTGATCGTCTACACCCAAAAGGTTTATATCGTCTTACGTCGAACCCCAAGGATGGCAAAAGTCAATCACCAATCCCTCCTACACTGACTTTTGCTGTCCCTCTTCTTCCCTCTAAGGAGGGCCGTTTTCCCTCTTCGTCTGGCCAATTGCCGCCATCCTCTCGCCTAATTTAAATATCGTATGCACTATAGCCCTCTTTTTATGCCAGATCCAAAGGAGAAGATCGAAGATCTGATCAGAGCTTTGGAGGAGCTGAGGCTGCATGTGGCCAGGAAGGATCTTGCCGTCGGCAATCAGCGGATCAACTCTCAGCTCTACTTCTCTATTGCCAACGCCTGCCTGAGAAACCGTGCCCTTCTCCTCTACGGTGGAATGGGTGCGAACAAGACCACACTGGTCAATCTGCTCGGGTCCTCATTCTTATCCCTCTCCTTCAGCGAGGTGGAAGACCAGATGGTGACCGGCTATCCGGAGCAGACGGAGGAGAAGATGGTGGGCTTTCTGGATCCCAGACAGTGGATGAGAGAGGCAGAAGAGCCCTGCACAGTGCTCTGGACCCCTTGGTCCAGGTCCCGCTGGAAGCTGATCAATGAGGTCAACCGCTTTCCTGGTGGCAAGCAGAACCTGTTCTTGGAGATACTGCAGAAGAGGAAGATCAGCTATGCTGGGCAGGTGTACGAGCCAGGAGATACCTGTTACTATCTGACCATGAACCCGGAGTTCTCCGCCACCTATCCCCTGGACGAGGCCCTGCTGGACCGCATATCCGTTTGTGTGCCCGCTTTTCAGCCCAACTTCCTGGCAGGGCTGGCCCTCTCTGAAAGGGAGAGGGATGTCGGGGAGCTGGCAGAGGAGCTGCCCCGCTTCACTCTCCAGGAGTTCGATTCCCTGCCTGGTCTGGTGGCTCAAAAGGAGCTCGAGCCTCAGGTGGAGCTGGCAGTGCTCTGCCTGGTGAGGGACTTCACCCTCTGCGAGAGGGCGCCGTCATATGACAAGACCCAGCTATCCTCTGCCCGTCCATCGCGAGGCCTGTGTGCAGGCTGCCATTACAGCGGCAATCCAGAGGCCATCTGCTGGCAGGCGGACGAGGGGCTGTCAGATCGGGTGCGCCAGGATCTGAGATCCTTTTCCCGGGCTCTTGCCTATCTCTTGGATCGTGAGGCCGACCTGGAGGTCTTAAAGGCGGTGGCTCCCTATGTTATCTGGCACCGGATAAATCCCATCCGTTCCATTATCGATCGGCCTCCCTATTATGGAGCGAGAAAGCTGGCTTTTGTGGCAGAGCTGGTAGAAAAAAGCATCAACCGCACCATGAACGAGCGGGCGGATATGAACATCATCTTCTCCCGAGCGGTGGATGGGGAGACATCCGTCTGGAGGGCGATGGAAGAGCTGTCGATCTTTGACGATCCCATCGCCCGGCTGGACTTCATACCCTCCCTGGAGCAGATGAGATGAAGCTGGGCAGATTCATGGATGATGCCTACCGCGGCCTGAACAAGGGACGCAGTCTAAGGAGCGAGAAAGGGGACCCCATCTTCAGCCTGGATGACCTGGGAGAGAGGTTAGGGACCAGGCCCAGCCGGATGGAGGTGGAAGAGCTTCTGCCCCAGGATCCTGGGACCCTGAAAAGGCTGGTTGAATCCGACCCGGGCAATAGATATCAGGTCATCTGGGGGCATCTCTCCAGCATTGCCGCAGAGAGGAGTCAGCAGCCCCTGCACCTTTCGGCTGGGAACTATGCCGGTCTGGAGCTATCCCGGGGCACCATCATCCTGGAGATGGGAGGTGATCATGTGGGCGAGAGGATGAAAGGGGGGAGGATCTATCTTCGCCAAGCGGCAGGCGACTATCTGGGCCAGGAGATGACCGGCGGGGGGATAGTATCTAGAGGTGCTGGGAACTATGCCTTCCGCAGGATGAGCGGTGGTTTGGGAGTGATCAAAGGTGACTGCGGCAACTTCCTGGGACTGGGCTGCTCCGGGGGAAAGGTGGTCTGCCAGGGCAGCTGTGGTGAGAGGGCTGGCTGGCTGATGAGCTCGGGAAGCCTGCGCATTCACGGTGATGCGGGCGACTATCTGGGGCTCTTGATGAAAGGAGGTCGGATCACCGTTTTTGGCCGGGTAGGAAGGAGAGCGGGCTGGCGGATGAAGGGCGGCACGATCAGAGGAAAGGCTTTTGGCCCCGAGGCGGCGGATGGAGTCTTTGGGCTGGATTGAGGTCTGGCGGAGGTCTCGAGAAAGCTGGCACTGGCCTCTTCTTCCTCCTCCCGTTCTGGGCGAAAAAGGCAGGTCGGGCAGTTTTGCCTTCTCGAACTATCAGATCACCTTGGATCAAAAGGCTCTGCAGCTTGGGCCGCTGTATCTGGAGAACCTCTTCCATCATCTCATCGTTCAATACATCTTCTGCCCCCGATCACTGGAGAATGCGGGTATCCTCGCTCTGGCCGCGCTCAAGGGGCTGGGCCATCCTTCAGGATCCAATTCAACATACGTTTCGGCATATGGCTTGACACTAGGTATGGCATCGCAAATCGAGTCCGCCCACAGGATGGTGAATATCTTCTCAGATATTGTATCGGACTCATTTCGCCTGGAGAGGAGCGAGCGAGATGAAGAGCTGGTGCTGATGGGCTGGAGGAGGCTGGGGGAACTGGATGGCCGGTCCCTTAATCCTTTAGACCGAGTGGTTCTGGGCTTCTTAAGGGAGTTTTGGGGAGCTTCTTTTCCCTCCTGTCCCCGTCCGGAGGTCGAACATCTCCTGCGGATCTTCTCAGCTGGTATCAGGGACAAGAGCCTCTGGCCCAGGCAGTGCCAGGAGATGGCCCGTATCCTGGGGGCACTGGAGCCAGGCATCCTGGGTCAGGGACCGGTCCGGGCGCAGGAGATATTGAACGGCAGTGCAGACGCCGTGCCCCTGCTCTGTGCCGCGAACCTGGATGCCGGTGAGTATGAAGAGGCTCTGGCGGTGCTGGGGCAGAAAGGAGATCTAAAACGCTGGTATCGAGACCAGAGCTACTTCATTGAGATCAGAGAGGTTCCCAGGGCCCGCTCAGAGGTCACTCCCTCGGGCTTTGCCAAATGGAGGTTAACCGATCCCTGCTATGATCTGGATGTATCCTACTCCCTGAGCCTGAGCCCCCATCTCATTCCTGGGGTCTCGACCTACAAGAGGGATCATGAGACGAGCCCCATGATGCCGGAAAGAGCGGGGGTACCCGATCTGCTCGTAGTCCTGGACAGCAGCCGCTCCATGGAGGGGCCGCGTAAGGGCACCAAGACCCATAAGGCTACCCTGGCCGCCTTCAAGGCCTGCCAGTTCGCCCATTCCATGGGAGCGGAGCTGGCGGCGATAAACTTCAGCGAGAATTATCGGCTCGCCAGCTGGACGCGGGACCTTAACGCTGTTGAGGATGTCTTGGTCGAGTTCTTAGCCACCCGCACCCATATACCTGGAAAGAGGATACTGGAGCTGGCCCAAGGCCGGCCGGGCTGTCTTATCCTATGCATCACAGACACCCATATTCAAAATCTCTACCAGGAGTGGGAGGACATCAAGAGGGCCTCGGAGGTGGGAAGGTTCGTCCTCTTCTCGATAGACCCGGACTATAGGGATCGGCATGTGGAGGAGTCCCTCTCCAGTCTCGGCCAGATCTACTACATCCGGCAGCTTGATGATCTCATATCCTTAGTAGTGGAGGTTTCGGAGAGAGCCTACGGCGGGGAAAGTTTTATCTTCTCCTAATAGACTGGGATTCTGGCATGCCGGGATAGGGTAGTGGCTATCCTGAGGGACTGTGGATCCCTCGAGCTGGGTTCGAATCCCGGTCCCGGCCCCTTATTACTGATAGATCAAATGGTAATGGGCTTTTTATGCTCTGGCTATTCCTTTTTAGCTGAGCCCGGATTCAGATTATGCGAGACTATCAGGATATGCAATAATCCTCATCCAGCAGCACACCGCATTGAACAGTCTAAAAAAATGAATTAGATATGGATATAAGTGTATAAAACAAATTATTTCAAAAATTTTGGAGTAACAAAGCGCTGAAGTTTTGAGGTGATCGTGAAATGAAAATCAGATCGCATTGGAGTCTATGGGTTTTACTCCTATCGGGGATTTTGGCACTGTCTCTTATCCAGAATGCCACTGCCTATTCGTACGTTTATGTTGTGAACTCCTACGTCCATGGATCTAATCCTGACTGGTCCACCGTGGCTAAAATCGATGGTGAGGATCTCTCTCTTATCGAGACGGTTGAGGTCGGGGATAATGCTCATTCCATTGCCATGGTTCAAAGCCCCAACAGGTTGTGGGTCACCTGTCCGGATTCAGATCATATAGCGGTGATAAATCCCTCGACGATGGAATTGATTGACAACATCGAGATCGAAGGCGCACAACCCACAGGAATAGCCGTTTCCCCTTATGACAGCCGAGTCTATGTGACCTTTTCTGAAACCGGAGAGGTAGGCATTTTTAATCCTCAGGAGATGGAATTGATATCTTCCATCCATGTGGGGGGCAATCCCAGCAGCATCACCTTTACTCCCAGTGGGGCTAAAGCTTATGTGGTCGACTACCAGGAGCCGGCTGTATATGTGATTGATGCAGTGAGGAATGCTTTAATTACCACCCTGAATTTCCCTGGAAATGCTATTCAGGATGCAATAGCCAGTCCGGATGGGAGCACAATTTATCTGGCTAATATGGACCAAAATAAAATAGAAGTTATAAGGACCCGCGATGACTTTATCCTGGCTCCAATGGAGACATCCTTGCATCCCAGAGGCATTGCCATATCACCAGATGGTCAATATCTGTTTCTGGGGCATTATACCGCTACAGATGCATATGTGGACATGATCCGTCTCTCCGATAGCCAGGTGGTTTCCACGGCTTCCATACCATCCAATCCGAGGTGCATCAAAGTGAGTTCCGACGGCCAGAGGATATTTGTGACAGAGCACAACGAGGATGCCCTCTATGCATATGATGTATCCGGAGAAACCTTGAGCCCCGCAAGCCATGTCGATTTGAACTCCGTTAGTGGCCAGCAAGCCTCACCAGTAGGCCTGGTGATTCAGGAGGTGGCTCTCATTCCATCTGGAAAGATGATCATCCAAAGACCTCCTCGGCCTCAAGATCTCCTTCCAAATGAGCCGATACGATTAATTGATACCCTGCCCATTAAATTCGAACGATACAAATATACCATGCCTCTAAAGACGCCACCTACTTAACCCTTGATGATGGAGAGACTCAAAAACGCCTTCTTGATGGTTCCATCAAGAGTGGATACCTTGGGGCTTCGTCCCCAAGGGATCTTTACAGCCCAGAATCCTATTTGATATCCGGAGAATACTGTACCTTTCTGGAGACCTTCCAGAGGTTGAAGGAGTCTAGGGAGTTGTCCACTGTGCACTGATAGACCCTGACAAAGCGATCAGAGTACGGCCTGGACAGCTCCTCATAAATGGCCTCATCAGAAAAGTCCACTCCCTGAGTGGCGGCGTCAAAGCGGGTGGCGGCGAAGAGCAGCATGGGGATATTGGCCCAGCAGATGGCAGCGTAGCACATGGGACAGGGCTCTGCGCTGCTGTAGATGACGCAGTGGGACAGATCGCCCGGCTGGGTGAGCTTTGACTCATCCTTTCTGATGCTTCCCAGGTCAAAGACCCCGAGACTTGCGCAGGCGCTTCGAATGGCCATGATCTCCGCATGGGCGGTGGGATCCAGTGCCGATGTTACCTGGTTATGATTGATCCAGTACCTCAGGATCTGATCAGAAGGGTCATCGATCTGCAGTATCAGCGCCGCAAAAGGACCGCCCTTCTCTTCCACCGACTCCCGAGCGGCCAGGCAGGCCAGTTGCATCCAGCGGTCGCCCTCCACCTCGATACCAGAGTAGATGCCATTCACTTTGATATTAGCGGTCTGGACGGGATAGTACTTGCAGTCCTCTTGATCTTCCAGGGTGCATTTGGGGGCATATCCGCTCCAGGGCTGATGATAATCAACTCCGCCAGAGACGAGCGGAACGGGCTTGAATTCATACTCCTGGCCTTCTACCTCTGTGGGAGTGGAGAGATGGGCAGGGGCAACGGCGCCGCTTACCGAGCGCTGGTAGCCATATAGCAGCCTCTGGAATCTGGCCTTCCCCTCCTCCTCAACTGGCCGTTCTGACATATCCCCTCATACAAATTGTAGCCATTACAGCAGGCTAGTTTCCCTCTATTTTTAGCTTGCCGGCTTGGGGCCGTCTGCCTATTTGCATACCTGTATCTCGAAGGTGATGCTCTCTCCGGGTCCTGGTCTCATCCTGATCTGCTTCCATTTATATAGATACGGCCCCAGATCCCGCCAGAAGGCTTCCAGCCACATCCGTCGCTCATGATCGCTCCAACCCTCTGCGCTCTTGTCCAGGTATTGAGCCTTTTCCAGAGCCAGATCCTCCATCATCTTCCGGCTCTCGATGACTTGGACTGCACATCCTTCGCCGTTCTCGTCCTCGACCACCATCATCTTGAAGCTTCCGACCTCCATCGACGATTCAGGAGCAAGCCTTCTCGCCCTTGCCTTCAGCGCCCCCTGAGCAATCGCCAGGAAGATCTCCTCCCTGGCGGCAAGTTGCACTGCCCTCATTCTCATCTCCAGCATGTCTCTTCCCCGAAAATGCCACTCGATATCGTAATGGAGCATTGTGAATGAGAACGGATAAATAATGATAGGTCACGATGAATCCATCCGGAGGAAGATATGGGCTGCTTTGAGAGCTATATGGAGTTTCGCGAAGAGTTAGAAATGATCAAAATCAATCAGAAGAACCGCCCAGATCCGCTAAGAGGCAAAAAAGGTGCATCCGGAGACCTACCTCTCCGGAGGGAGATTGCCCCTGAATTTGATTAAACGATCTGGAAAATCCTGCCAATCTTGGGTCCAATCCTGATTCCCATCATTGCCCAGATCCCTTGATGGCCTTCTGTTCATATCGGTCACATTTACCCAGAGATGCAAATCTCTATAAGGGGCAGTGAAATTTCCCTCTTTGTATAGGAGGAACTGCAGCTTCTGCCGGTCCCCTGTTTCATCCAGGATATAGGTTAAGGGCTGCTCCCAGGTATCGTTGTGCTGCAGGCTGAGGTTCATGCTCATTATAGGGATGATAGGAGCCGATCGGTCGTGTTCAAATGTGCTCAATGCAATGGCGGTATCATTCAGCTGAATATCAACTGCGGGGGTATTGTTCAGCAGAATCTCCATAGTGTAGTTGGTGAGCCTGTACTCATGGTTGACCACCCCTACGATAACTGTGCTGTTGTTTCCTGCTCTGACCTCTGTCGGATAGTCATAGGCCTTCCCTCCTGGGCCCAGGATATAGAACTCCGTGAACTTCTCTCCCTCCTTGGGAGTGACCACCACATAAACAAGGGCGACGATGGAAGCGATTATGGATAGTATCAGAATTATGGTTAAGGCCTTGTCCACCCAACCCCTCTCTCCCTCTGCTCGGATCTCATCTTTCAATGAGCCTATCCACTGGCGAAGATTAAGGGAGAACCTCTCCTCTGGAGAAAGAGAGATCCGCCGCCAGTAGGCAACTGCAGCCATCAGCAGGGTAAAGGCCACAATGGATAAAACAACCGGTATCAGCCTGATTCCCCAGGGGGTGTAGTTGAGGCCCAGACCGATCAGGGGGACAACGGCGATGCTCAAGCCGAAGCTAAGAGCTATCCTCTCAATCCCATCAAGGTCTCCCTTTTTTGGAAAGAGGGCGGCTATGAGCACATACCCTGGCACAAAGAGCACCATCAAAAGGCCGATGGGGATTCGCAGGAACAGGCTGCTCAAAGGGGTGAGGGTGAAGAGCAGAACCGCCAGGGCAAGCACCACCGCTGCCAGGAGATCAGCTGGCATCTGCTCTAGATCCCTCTCCATCCTTAGTTCCCCTCGAGTTCGCTGCCTATAGCCCCAACCACTCTGTCAGCTTGGAGATCACATCCTTAGTATCACCGGATTCTGCTGGCGGGGTGGCTTTCTCCTCTTTGACCGATTCTTCCCCCGCGGATTCGCTGGCAGCTACGCTGGGCTTTGTTTCATTCTCATCCTTATCTGTTGCTACCTTTTTCTCAGCCACACTGACATCTGAAGCAGATGAGCGGTTTTCTTCTTTGCTCATTATGCGCACGGTCTTCGCATCGCCATCTCCCTCGATCAGGTAATCGCTCTCCGGTATGCCAGTGGTGTCGATGACCAGCTTGTAGCTTCCACTGGAGTCGGCCAATACCCCCGTCTCGGCCTCAATGGTTATGGGAACCTCATTTGCTCCCGGCATAGCGTTGCCGGATACCTTGAGCCTGTACATTCCCGGGGGGATATCCGCTACAGAGAGATGCACCACCCCATCGTGTGATTCAAAGCTTTTGGTGATCCAGATTCCCATCTTCATCCCTGCATCGAGGTTCTGTACGTTTCTGGCCGTAACCGAAAAGCGGTTTGGCTTATTGGGGACTTTGATCTCGGTCTCGTAGTTGTACTTCTCAGAGGTCACAGGCAGATTCATTGTGAAGCTGGAGATGAACGTGTTCTCGCTGTTCGGCTCGCTCGTCCCGGTTATGATCAAATTGTCTCCGGCGGTAACGCTGTCAGCAGACAGCTCAAATGAGATTCCTGGCGATATCAATATGAAGATCAGCATCAAATTGATCGCCATGGCGATAGCCAGGCCCCTGCCTGCATTCCTCATCCATTCTGGTTTCTTTGCCATATTCCCTTCCTTCAGTCTCAGAATGCTCAAGCTGATTATCCAGGCTATTGCCTTCTTAACTCTTAACATATGCTTGGTCACCTCTAGAGATATTCAGGGATCTATTCCTGAGTCATATCATTTAATTCAGCTTTTCTCCTCAAGATTATAGTTGATTCTTTTGGAGATTGTTCTAATGCTCAATTCTATTGAATCTGATATCAGATAAAAACCTCACGCCACAATTGCCCAGAATGATTTGATTCATCATTCTGAAAAAGATAGGAATTACCTCAATATATATATATATAATTGATATAAAATATATCCAAAGCAAAAAATTTTAGAAAAAATTATAACGTCTTATTATAAATACTAATCAAGGGTGCTGGCGGATTAAATCACCTCTACAATTTTCTGCTTCAAACCCTGCAGCCCAACTTCCGGGGAATAGATGGCGCATACGATCACATACTCCCCCTTTTCCCATGATCCATCCGTCTGAAAGATGAGATCAACTGCGGATAGAGTGGCCTCCTGCAAGCTGATGGCGCCATTATCCGGCAGAAGGGAGATCATACTCATAAGCTGGTCTTGAGCAGTGGCGGGATTGACCTCGATCTCAGTGGATCTGCTGCCTATGGAAAGAGCGACAACCGGCCAGGTTTTTGATTCATTCGCGACCAGTCTCATTGTGGCATTATCATACTCTTTGCGCGGCATAATAGCTGCTGCGAATATCTTAGACCGGTTGTCTTCAGTCCCTGTGCTCAGATTGATCTTAATGAATTCATTCTCTGAAGGGATGCTATCTTCCATTTGCAGGACCGCCTCTCCTTCCGTAAAGATGAAGGCCTGAGCGGGGGCAATAGACGATCGATTTCCATCAAGAGCATATAGCGAATAAAAGCCGCTTCTCCTCTCGGCCGTTCTATCTGAAGCGATGCTGAAAGATAGATTGGCCTTCTTTGCTGCGCCATCATTCTCCGCGCTATCCATTACCACGGCCTCTGTGCAGATCGCTTCCTCAGATAACTGTACGTTGCCAAGATCTCCAGCCAGATATCCTGCCAGGCTGAGAGGAGCTATACAGATGTTGATTCCCGACTCGGAAGGGATCTGGAATGGGACTTGTTCTCTGGAGAATTCTATCCTCCCCTGTATCGGCATCCCTCGAGAATAGACGGCGAGCTCCTCTGGCAATAGCAGGTCCTGAGAGGTCTGGTTCTCTTGCAGTAAACGGCCAATTCTAGGCAATTGAATCCGATCGTATCCCTCTAGGCTCCAGAAGGCTTCAGCATTCTCAGAGCTTTCCTGTGATGAGATGTTCATCTGTACATAGTCCACTATCTCTGCGCCTGCTGTCGCGTTGTCCATTGATGCTGTGCCCACTGATGCTCTGTCCAATTGGGATTCATTCGTTGCCGTGCAATTCATTCCCAAGGAACTGATGAGAAGCATAAATAGGCATATCAAAAGCGATATCATCCTCATAGTTCCTAATAACATTTATAAAGTATTTATGCACTTCCCTCTGATATTAAAATGAAATCTGAGAACCATCGACCGATGATTATCTGCAAAAAAAGCTGGGAGTAAAGGACATCTATCGCTTCTTCGGCCAATACGATTTCTTCCTGGTGGGGAAGCCCGAAGATACTACCGGACCATTCTCAGGCGGAGTCGCTACTCTTCTCCTCTCTCTCCTGGCAGCCCGGCTCAATCAATGGGGCGAACTTCGTGCCATAATAGATTATGCCCCTGTCACCCTCCTTTCCCAGGATTCTGAAGACCGCCCGGACCCTCATCCCGATCTTCACCTCTTCTTGGCTGGATACGATCTGGCCGGTGATCTTGGGCCCCTCATCCAGCTGGATTATAGCCAGATTATAGGGGGTGAGCCTCTCGAAGTCATCGGTGGCATTGTGAATGGTGGTGTAGGTGATGATGGTCCCCGTTCCCTTGAAGGCATGGCTCTCCAAGTGAGCGCCTCTGCGACAGTTAGGGCAGAGGTTTCGGGGAGGAAAGAAGTATTCGTTGCATCTATTGCAGTGCGTTCCCAAGAGATTGTATCTCTGAGGTATGCTTCGCCAGAATCTGGGAGCTTGGGTCGTCATCTTTACCTCGTGAATATATGGACCAAGGCAGTTCCCCCTGACCCACCCACATTATGGGCAAGGCCGATCTCCACCTCATCGACCTGGCGGCGTCCTGCTTCTCCTCTCAGCTGCAGAGCGATCTCATAGGCCTGCTTGATCCCGGTGGCCCCTACCGGATGGCCGCAGGCCTTCAGCCCGCCAGAGGTGTTGACCGCAACCTCTCCATCCAGTGCGGTCAGCCCTTCCTCGGCTGCTCTGCCACCATGCCCCTTCTCCACAAATCCCAGATCTTCAATCGCCAGGATCTCAGCGATGGTGAAGCAGTCGTGGACCTCGGCCACATCCACCTGACGGGGCTCGATCCCTGCCTGGCGGAAGGCAGAACGTCCAGCATGGACGGTGGCATCCAGGGTGGTCAGGTCGCGGCGGTCGTGCAGGGCCAGGGTATCGCTGGCCTGGGCGCAGCCCACGATCTTGATAGGAGTGTCGGAGAACCTGCGAGCGGTCTCGGTGGGAGCCAGAACCACCACCGATGCGCCATCGGATATGGGAGAGCAGTCCAGCACATGCAGGGGATCGGCTACCATAGAGGATCGGTTCACATCATCAATGCCGATCTCCATCTGATACTGGGCGATGGGATTCATGCAGGCATGATGGTGATTTTTCACTGCCACCTGGGCCATCTGGTCGTGGGTTGTGCCGTAGCGGCGCATATGCATCTTGGCCATCATGGCATAGAGCGCTGGAAATGTGGCGCCAAAGAAGCATTCCCACTCCCTGTCTGCTGCTGCTGCCAGGGCGTCGGCGGCGGTGCCTGAGGAGACGTCGGTCATCTTCTCCACCCCGGCGGCGATGACGATATCGCAGTAGCCGCTGGCCACAGCCATGACCGCCTGGCGGAGGGCCAGACCTCCTGAGGCGCAGGCGGCCTCTACCCGGGTGGAGGGGACATGCAGTCGCGACAGGCCGGCGCAGTCGGCGATCAGGGCTCCGATATGCTCCTGCTCTATGAACCGCCCGCCGCTCATGTTGCCCACATAGAGGGCGTCTATCTGCTCACCGGTGATCTCTGCGTCCTCAATCGCCAGGACCCCTGCCTCGGCGATCATGTCGCGCAGGGAAGAGTCCCATCTCTCCCCGAACTTGGTGCAACCTACACCAATAATAGATACAGACCTCATATTCTCAGCTTGCCCTTGTGCTTGGCGTACATTGCATAATCAAGATACTCAGCATCGCCGATATAGTCGCGAACGCTCGGAGCATTGCAGCGGATGTCCTCAATTCTGTCCAATACTTTGATGCTGAAGGCATCGCTGCCCGCACCGGAGCCAAAGCTGGTGACGAAGATCCTCTCACCCGGCCGGGCGATGTCCAGAGTAGCGGCCAGGCCGATGAGGCAGGATGCAGAGTAAGTGTTCCCTATCATGGGCACGACCAGCCCCGGCTCGATCTGCTTTTTGGAGAAGCCCAGCATCTTGGCCACTCGCACCGGGAACTTGCCATTGGGCTGGTGGAAGACTGCATAGTCGTAGTCCTCCGGCCTGGTTTTCATCCTCTCCATCAACCCAGTGGCCGCGCTGGTGACATGCTTGAAATAGGCGGGCTCCCCTGTGAACCTGCCGCTATGCTCTGGGTATGGCATCCCCTCTCTTCTCCAGAAGTCCGGGGTATCGGTGGTGAAGGAATAAAAGCCCTCGATCTGTGCCGCCAGATCCCTCTTTCCGATCAAATAAGCCGCTCCTCCGGCAGCTGCGGTGTACTCCAGCATATCACCTGGCGCTCCCTGGCTGACGTCTGCGCCGATGGCCAAACCCAGATCGATCATATCGGAGCCTACCAGGCCCAGGCAGGCCTGAATCGCCGCGGTCCCCGCCTTGCAAGCGAACTCAAAATCCGCAGTGGTGAAGGAGGATGAGGTGCATACCGCCTGGCCGACGATGGTCCCCGTAGGCTTGACCGCATATGGATGGCTCTCCGAGCCCGTATAGATGGCTCCTATTCGCTTAGGATCAACGTCGGCGCGATCCAGAGCGTTCCTTGCTGCCTCCACCGCTATGGTCACTGCGTCCTCATCAAGATCAGGCACGGATTTCTCGAAGACCCTCAGGCTTAAAGAGATGTCATCGCCACCTCCCCACACCCTGGCTATCTCATCTGCTCGTATCCTGAATCGGGGAATATAGACCCCATAGCTGACAATACCCGAGACCAATGGATTTCACCCTTTGCTCAGAGCACTGGTGATCTCATCCACGGAAAAATGTGTCGTCAAAAGAGGGATATTTTCAACCTCTGCGATCCTGACTGCGATTGGGTCCACATCTACTGGCTCCATTCCTTGCAGGACCACTGCCCCTGGTTTTAAATTGCTAACCCTCACCGCAACCATGCTCGATCGGCCGGTGTGAACGCCGGTGAATATCAGAGCCCTGGCGGTGCTCCGGCCATAGATCTTCTGGAACTGGTCGGGGAGCATCTCCACAATGGCCTTCAGGCTGTCTATCAGCGTATAACCCCAGATGGTGATATCCGTCCGGCCGTAGACGACCTCCGCATCAAGCTTCTTGGCGATATCGTTCAGAGGAAGGGGCTCTTGATACTCGCAGACGCTGCAGATGGAGTCCAGGCCCAGGATATCCCCCCACATATCCTCATAGGCGCGCAGGACATTGCAGCCCCGGCTCTCATCCAGCCTGAGCAGGGCATCGATTATCTTGCTGACTATCATTATGCCTGGGGACTTCCTCCTGCCGCTCTCATAGTCGGATATCACCGAAGGAGATATTTTCAGATGATTGGAGAGGTCGGTCTGGGTTATGCCGAAGTTGCGCCGCCACTTTCTCAATGTCTCGCCAGGATTTTGGGATAAGGTGATCTCGCCTGCAATCTTCTCTGCCAGTAACCCTCTTGCATTGGAGATCTCCCCACCAGAATTCATGAAATATTAACTGGTGAAACTAGGATATAAATGTAGCGAAAAATATTCGGCATTTAACGTATTGGCCACCAGAATAGGCAAATTCAGAAGAATGAGGCCGAAGAGTGCGTCGACCGGGATTCGAACCCGGGTTGTAGGCTTGCTTCGCAGATTCTATTGATCTGCCTGGAAGGCCCAAGTCATAACCACTAGACCATCGACGCCCGCCCATCTAGTCTCACAACTTGAACTTAACTGTTTCGATCCGAATCCTCTTCCATCCAGGGCAAGGACGGGCCCTGTCGATCGGAGCCGCAGAAAAATGCATCAGTCGCGAATGCTGCGGCCCGGATAGGCGCTCTCCGCCTCTTCAGATCCGGGAATTGGCGGGTGCAAGCTATCGACAAAAGCTATCGGCAAAATATTATGCGCTGCACGAGCTGGGCGATCAGGTGAGATCGGGCTGAATGATCATCAACTTGATGTACTCTACCAGTATCGGAATCTCCCGAGCGACCACTGGCCTCCAATCCTCATCCACCATCGGAGTCCAACTCGTCCCTCTCCTCTCATAGACGAGGATATCATCCAGGCCGCAGAATCCCGAGGCGATTCCATCGGCCTTATTCAAATAAAAGCCAAAGAACCTCTTGTTTATTGGCCCCCACTCCGCTATATACCAGTGCATCTTCTCATCGTTGAAAAGGTGCAGATGGATGATCTCCTCACCAATCCGGCTGTGATCGAAGCACAGGCTGGGGAGCCTGGCCAGTTCTTTTGCCGTCAGATCGCTGAATTTCCTGCTCAAATAGATGCCTCCTTGGTAATGCTCTCCTTTCTTTTGCCTTTATCGAACAATCACAAAGCGCATTCGCACTCAAATAAAGGATATGCTCCATCATATCCCACCTGCTTATATTTGCTGGTTGAATGAATATGCCCACCGATCCGATGGCCGAGCATCAGATAATTTGATATATGGGGGTGACCGCGAAGGGAAAAAATAGAAAAGAAGAATAAACTGGAAAATAGGAAAAAGAATGATTGCCCTTATCGTCGCTTTCTGGCTGATGCTGCCTGCCTATGTGCCAAACAACTTCGCAGCCATTTTTGGGGGCGGAACGCCCCTGGACATGGGCCGGGTCTTCCAGGATGGGGAGAGAACCTTGGGCGATGGCAAGACCTTTCGGGGGACGATCGCCGGGACGGTTTGCGGCGTCCTGATGGGTCTGGTGCAAAACCAGATCGCGCCGTTCTTGGGCCTGCCGGTCTTTGGTACAGGCTTCGAGCAGCTCCCCATTCTCCTCGGCCTCTCCCTGGGGGCAATGCTGGGGGATATCGTGGCTGCCTTCTTCAAACGCCGTCTGCGGATGAAACGCGGCGCTCCCCTAGTTCTGATAGATCAGATCGATTTTGTGATAGGGGCGTGGCTTCTCACTATGTTAATTGCGCCGCTGTGGTTTTGGCATAACTTCACACCTTTGATAATGATAATAGTGCTGATCATCACCCCCATTCTCCACCGCATAACCAATATCATTGGCTACAAGATCGGCGCAAAGAGAGAGCCCTGGTAGAGTTTTCCCTGGTGATATCCGTCTGAGAAATTTTTGCCTGCCGGAGATCGCGAAAGGTTTATAAGTTTGGGTAATTGATACCAAGAGCGTCATAGCCAATTTTATAGTGGAAAACTATGAAATTGGTAAAATGAAAAGGAGGAGGAATAAATGGACGCATTTAGCATGGGGCTTGTAGCTGCAATGGGAGCCCTTGCGACGGTTGCTGGTGCCTCTGAAGATATAGAATCCGATGTAGGATCTCAGAGCAATCCCAACTCGCAAGTTCAGCTGGCTGCCCAGGTCGGCAACCCCCACAGGATTTATAATAAGGCCATCTCGGGCGAACCCCCGGCCAATGCCCTGTGGTGTGCCACGGCAGCTATGGTGGCCTATACGCTTATTACGGCCTTCCAGATGCCCGCATTGATGGCCCTGGTAGCAGGCGCATCCGTTGCCGCTTTATTCAACGGTGTCTTCTCAATGAGTGCCTACTTTGGTAGGAACTCCAGCCAGGCCAGGTTCAACCAGTGGGTCTATCTGGATATCGTCAGGTACACCACGCCATCGATTATGGCGCATGCCTGGATAACATCATTCTGTATTGCAACTATATCGTATATCATGGTATATATGCTGCCAACGCCGCATCCCTTCCCAATGCCCATCATCGCATTGATCTGGGGGCTGGCTGTCGGTGCCATCGGCTCATCTGTGGGCGATATTCATTATGGCGGCGAGAGAGAGTTCCAGAACAGGCAGTTCGGCTGCGGTCTGAACACCATGCTCTCCGGCCAGATCGTGAGGAAGGCCGAGGCAGGTCTCAGAAATTCCATAGACAACGCCTGGTTCTGCACCAAATTTGGCGGACCGGCCACTGGAATGGGATTCGGCCTGACGGTCTTCTTGGATAACTGGAGGACGACGGTATTCGATCCTGTGACCCAGGCTTCTTATGCCATTCTCATGGGTGTCTTCTTCATCATCGTCGAGGTCGCCTATAACTTCTACATAGAGAGATCCGCCAGGAGAAAGTACGGAGCTTATCCGGAGTACAAGGGGGATATAGCAGCATGAACTTCGATGCTTATACTATTGTTTATATTCTGGAGATCCTCGTGGGCGGGCTGTTGGTCGGGATTGGCGTTCACTTCGTCCCTGTGGGCGGTGCGCCTGCGGCCATGGCCCAGGCAGCAGGCATCGGCACGGGCACAGTGCAGCTCGCAGCCGGGTCAGGCCTGACTGGTCTCTTAGCTGCCGGCCTGATGATGTCAGTTACAGATAACATCTGGATCATTCTGGCCTCAGGAGCTGTCGGCGCAGGGATCATGATAGGCTCTACTATGCTCACAGGCTCCTGGATCTACGCTTATGCGGTTGGTGCTCCCTTTGCCTCGGCCAAGGTCAACTACGATCCCATAACCGGATTTTCCCAGCCGCCCTATGTGGCTCCGGGAACAGTCGGCCAGGGCATTCCCACCATCTGCTTTGTCAGCGGCCTTATCGGCGGCATGATGGGCGGCCTGGGCGGTGCCATGATCTATTATCCCCTCTATCTGATCAACGGCAATGCCGCTTTGAGCGCCATGTTCGCCATCGGCATATTCCTGGTGAACGCTGTGATTGCCTCCTGGAACATCCAGGGAACCATCGAGGGCTTCCATGATCCGAAGTTCAAGAAGTGGCCCTTCGCCTTCAGAGCCTGTGCTATCGCCAGCATTCTGCTCGCTTTAGCATCAGTGTTGATCACCGGAGGTGCCTGAAATGTCCTTAGGAGGAGCTGCAGGCGGAGCGCCGTCTGCGTTTGACCCCAAGAAGCTGAGAATATACGGCCTGGTGGGCTCTGTGGTGGGAATATATCTGGGAGCAATTCTCAATTCCGCCCTTAACACTGAGGTGTTCTCCTTTATCGGAGCTGTGGCTGCCATATTCGCTGTAGTCATGGGCGCCAATGCGGTGCGAAGAGTCTGCGCTTACGGTATTGGTACCGGAGTTCCCTCGATCGGCATGCTCGCTTTGGGCATGGGCATCATCGCTGTCATGTTCGGACTCTCCGTAGCGGAAACACTGGGATTCGGAATGCTCGGCCCGATCATCACTCTGGTCTATGCCGGCATCTTCGGTTACATTATTGGAGTCATCGCCAATAAGGTCATCAAGTTCAACATCCCGGTGATGGAAGAAGGCAATGCCGATCTTTCCATGGCGGGCGCACTGGCCATTTTAGGCTGGAGCTTTGCCATATCCGGTACCCTTGGATATGAAGATATCGTGACTGATGTTCTTATGACCGGCTACATCGCCATCATCTTCATTGCCGGAGGCCTTGCTATCCTGCATCCTTTCAATGCCAATCTCGGCCCGGATGAGAAGCAGGATAGGACCCTGGTCAATGCGATAATGGTCAGCGGAATCGCCATGATCACCACGGGAATTGCCGCCTTGCTCACGCAGGGCCTGGCTGCGGGACTTCTGCAACTTATAATCGGCTTTGCCATATGGTTCTACTTCTTCAGGATGTACTACCGTCTGGTCAAGAGGGATGCATCCGCAGTCGTTGGAACAGGACTATTGCCGCCAACGGTGCAGTGAGGTGTTCTAGATATGGGATTTGTTAGAGTTTCACCGGAACTGGGCCTGATCTTCGACCCCATGAAAGGTGTGGTCTCGGAGCAGAGGGCGGACGTGGTCTTGTTCACCTTCGACCCAGTCTATGAGAAAATAGAAAAACTGGACAAAGTGGCTGACGACCTTGTGAATCAGCTTGTGCCGGACAATGAGCTACTGTCCTCGTACGCCAACCGAGGCAAAGCATCATACATAGCAGGTTTATACACCAACATCTGGATGGGATTTATCATAGGTCTGGTGCTGTCCTTCGTGTTGCTGCTATCTATGGCGTTCACCAATCCGGCCACATTTGAGATCGCCAAGAAAGCTCTCGGAGGTGCTTAGAGATGGTTCTTAAAAAGAAGCCTTCTGATCCCTGGCCGACGATCACAGGCGAGTATGAGGTGGGAAATCCGGAGAGCCCGGTCGCAGTATGTACCTGCGGATCGCACCTTCATAATGCCGATCTGATCAAGGCAGGAGCAGCACTGGCCGGGCCCTGCAAGACCGAGAACATCGGCATAGAGAAGATGGTGGCCAATGTCATCTCCAACCCCAACATCAGGTACGTCCTGATCACGGGAATGGAGGTCAAGGGGCATATCACCGGTCAAGCGGTAGAGGCCTTCACTCAGAGCGGAATCGACAAGGAAGGCAGGATCATCGGAGCCAAGGGAGCCATTCCCTTCATCCAGAACCTGACCCCTGAGGCCATTGAGCGCTGGAAGAATCAGGTCGAAGCGATCATGATGCTGAACACCGAGGACATTGGGGCCATTACCAGCAAGGTCAAGGAGCTGGCCAGCAAAGACCCAGGTGCTCTTGATGTCGAGCCCATGGCCATCGAGATCAAAGAGGGCGGAGAAGAAGAAGAGGCAGGCGGCCTCAAGCCCATGGCGGCAGAGATGGTGGAGGTAAGGGGAAGGATGCGCGGCATAGATGCCACCGTGACCAACGTCGGCCTCCTCAACAAGCTCCAGGCGGGCATTTATGTCGGCAAGATCGAGGGCATTGCCCTGGGCATGACGGTGGTCCTGGTCCTCTTTGGATTGATTCTCAGAGTGGCAGGAGGAATGTAAAATGGCAGAAGAGATTGCATATGGCCAGGGATTGCCCGCGGTGATAGAGCCAAACATGCCCATGATCGACGCGATTGTGGAGGATGTCCGGTATAAAGGCCAGCTTCTGGCCAGGGAGACCAAGCTGAGCTCGGGTGTTATGTCCACGGTCTCCATAGGGTTTGCCATCGGCTTTGTCCTCGCTATTGTGATGATGCTGGGGCCTTTTGCCTTCATGGGAGGGATTTGAACCATGCCAGAAAATATGCCAGAAGATACCAAGCCGGTAGTACCCGTTGCTGTGGTCGATCCTGATCAGCTCAGAGATGTGATGGCAAGGCTGGAGAAGATAGAGGAGAAGATAGAGTTCTACTCCTCAGAGAAGTATATGAGAGCCGGCAAATCCATCGGCAGAGATCTGGGCATGGCCTATGGTATCTGCGCAGGATTGATCCTGGTCTTAGCATACATACTGTTCGTTTACGCAGGCAATTGGAAGGCGGTGATTTGAATGTTCAGATTTGATAGAAAGCAAGAAGTCTTCGATTTCGGCAAATTCAAGTTAGGGGGTCAGCCCGGCGAGTACCCCACATGCTGCATTGGCACCATGTTCTATGCCAGGCACAAGATAGTCTCAGACCCCGAGCACGGTGTCTTTGACGTAGCAGCCGCAGAGCGGCTCTGGAATACACAGGTAGAGATGAGTGAGGTTACAGGAAACAGCTGCATGAACCAGATCGTGGCCGAGAGCAATGAGGCCATGGCCAAAGAGATAGACTGGTTCGTAGGCATATCCGATTATCCCTTCCTCATCGATTCCTCTGCCCCAGAGGTGCGGGCCTTCGGTGTCAAGCATGCCACAGAGATCGGAGTGGCTGACAGGGCCATCCATAACTCCATCAATGCCTCCATCACCCCCGAGGAGCTGGCAGCAGTCAAAGAGAGCGATCTGGACTCGGCGATCGTGCTCATCTTCAATGCCATTGAGAAGGGGACCAAGGGCAAGATGGAAATGATGAACAAGGCCGCAGGCGGCGCTCAGAAGCCCCTGATGGAGTATGCCAAAGAGTGTGGCATCACCCGGCCTCTCATCGATACTGCAGCCATGCCCCTGGGAGCCGGATCCGGTGCTACCTACCGCGCCTGTATCGCCATCAAGGCCATGTACGGCCTGCCGGTGGGCGGAGGATTCCACAACGGCGCTTCTGCCTGGGACTGGATGAAGAAGTGGAAGAAGCAGCATAAGGAGGCTTTTGCCCCTGTCGATATCGGCTCGAACCTGGTGGCCGGAATCGTCGGTGCTGACTACTACCTCTATGGGCCCATTGAGAACGCCCCCATGATCTTCCCCGCGGCGGCAATGGTGGATATCATGAAGGCAGAGTCCGCCCAGGAGCTGGGACTGGAAGTTCTGGCAGAGAAGCATCCACTGAAGACGACTCTCTAGGTCGCCTTCTCCTTTTCTTTTTTTTTGAGGGGATTTATGCCCCGGGTTGTGGTAAAAGCCATATTTGGCAATATCCGATTCAAGTGCCAGAGGTGCGGCTCATGCTGCCACCATAAAAGGCCTCTGGAGTTTGATGATCTCATCCCTGCAGAGCAGATAGAGGATTTTTGGAGAAGCTCCAACCTGATTTATCTCACTGAGAAGGATGTCCATGCCATCAGCAATAGGACTGGCATGAGGCCCCCGGACTTCGTGGATACCCTTTACGATTACAGTGAATGCTATGTGAAAATCGAGGACGAGGGCAGAAGGGTGATCCTCGACCTGCCGGTATTGAAAAGCAAAGAGGATACCACCTGCGTCTTCTACCAGGAGGGCTGCAGCATCTATTCCGTGCGGCCGATTGCCTGCCGGCTCTTTCCCTTTCGGGTGGAGGAGGAGACGCTGGACAATGGTGATATCCTTCTCAACATCAGCTACAATCCCACCTGTCCCGGGATTGGAAAGGGGAAGATGGTGGACAGAAAGAAGCTGGAGGGACTGGTGGCAGAGCAGTTCCTGCTGAGAACCGAGGATATCTCGCCTCATATCCAGAAGCTTAATTCCTCCGGAGAGATCGCCTCCGGGGCACGGATTTACAGAACTCTGCCCGGCAGAGGGAGAAAGAGATCCTCTTCGATTTGACCTATTATCGCCCCATTCTGCTCAGTTGAGAATTGGAGCTTGAGGGTGGCAGCATAGAAGGACGAAGAAGATCGTTCGGCCTTGGGTTCGGATTGGAGAATACAGCCAATCCGATCCCAGGCCGGGAGGTCAGATCTGGATGGATGGACTCATCTATGCCAGATGACCGGATAGTGCGGCAATCAAGAATATGATTGCGGATATGATGATGGCGTAAAATCCGCCGTCCTCTGATGTTAAAGATCCCTTGACCTGTACGTCCTTTCCCACATTGGGTGGTTCATTCTGCGTAAAGCCCGTCATATTCATCTCCTGTGCTCTGGACCAATCTTCTCCCGGGCCAGTTCACAATTACGAGGCATGCATTCCGGTTATTTAAAGTTTTTCAGATAACAGACAATTTTCCAATTTATGAATTAATCTATCGATCTGAATTTTTCATTGATGCCACCAAATAGTAAATATCCATTTAACAAAAAGGTTAAATTGCTTTTTACCATTTTTACCATTTTTTACTTTTCACCCAAAGTCCGTTTGAGCCCCAAATCCATGCTGCACTGGGCGGAAGATCATCTGGCTGCCCAACATCTAGCAGCAAAAAGTTTATCATGGTCTGCACCTTAACTTGAATGGGATAATAATCAATTTCCGGAGGTGAGAAAAGATGGATATGATGTCTCAGATATACGCCATTATTCTATTTGGTGTGCTTGTCGTCGCCCTACCTACGCTCCTGAACAAGTGGTCTGATAGCAGGTCAGGAGTCAGGTAAAGATATGATTGCTTTTATTCTATAGTCCTGGCATCTGTCAGGACTATAATTATCATTCAGATGCTCATCTCATCTTGCACTTCTTGCCGTAATGAGGGCATCTGGTGTTGGTGCAGACATCACGCGATGCCTCGGTGAGATTGAGCAGAAGGATATCAAGGCGGTCGATCAACTCTGACCCCAATCCAGCAGCTTCTGCTCTGGCCATGGCAACCTCGACCTCCTCTTTTAGAACTTTAGCCTTCTCGCCCTTGATGTATGAAGCACGCTCCTCTAGATCCCGTATCTCTTTCTCGGTAATCGTCTCCATAAATTAGAGCTCTGTCCGCCGGACGGATCAACCTTCCTTTCCTGCCCTGACCCTCTCATCGACGGCAATTCCCAGGATATTCTCCTTTCCGGCGAATACATCCTCTGCTATCCTGGCGCAGCCCTGAGCAGCCGCCGATCTCTCCAGAGGGACGACCCTTCTATCCAGATGGGCGGATACCCGGGGCTCGATCTCCCTTGCCGGGCTTCCGGCCAGGAAGAGCTGGGGACACTCAAGACCCCGGTCGCGGCAGAGGACCAGAAGGGCAGCCATCTCCATGGCAGCGAAGAGGGCGAGGGTCTCCATGGCCAGATGGCGCTCCTCCGGGGAGCATTGATCAAGCCCCATCCTTTTCATCTTGGAGAGGATCCCCCCCCAGTTGAAGGCCTGGTTTGCGGTCAGCTTTCCGGAGTCGACATCTCTTATCGCTTGAACGTCCAGGGGACCCTGCAAGAGGCCGGGTGCGAAGATAGGTGCATCTATGGCTGCCACGATCTCGCCCCTCAGCACGGCGAAGCTGACGGTATTGGAGCTGGCGTCGCATACGATGAAGCTGGAGCTACCCTGCCGGAAAACCCCATAGGCGAGGCCCACCTTCTCCGGGCTCATGCCGTGGCTGAAGACCTTCATCCTGGGATCGACATTGCTTGCGCGATGAATTCCGGGCAGGAGTATGGCCGGCCAGCCTGAGGCCCTGATGGCCTCGAATACCCGGGTACCCCCTCCCTGATGCAAGCCCGCACCATCCTGACTTATCAGCCCCCGGTTAAGTGCGTCCTCGAGCCGGACGATCCTGGTCAGGCCGTCGCCCATGGAGTAGGAGAGGGCAACCAGGTCCACCCTTTCCGGTCCCAGGCTCTCTTCAATCCGGGATAATATCTGCTCGTAAGAAAGATCAGCGGCCGAGCTGCGCGAGAGCTCATAGATTGAGCCCTTTTCACTGGCAAACCTGATAGCTGTGGTGCCGTGGTCTACGCCTAAGAACATCCGATCAAATCCAGCAAGCCTTTCGCCATTGCCAGACTCTCATTTTTTGTCCTCATAAGGGTTTTCATGCGCACGCAGTCCCCAGTGTAGTCGCTCTTTCCGTCGACCACAAAGATGTCTACCTTGCCCAAAAGTGCTGCCACTCCTTCATCGCTGGCCGGAACTCCCCGGGCCTCCATGAGCTTTGCTGCCGGGCCGCTAACGGGCTTATTTCCTACAAACGGGCTTATGGCCACTACCTTCTTTTTCTTCAGGCGATCTCGCACCCCGGCAAGGGCGAGGATTGGACCGATGCTGGTGACCGGATTGCTTGGACCGATGATGACGGTCTCCTCCCTCTCCAAGAGATCCAGGAATCCCTGGCAGGGGAGGGCCTCTTCCAATCCGGTGAAGGTCACGGATTCGACCCTCGGCCTTCCCTTGAGGCTCGCCCAAAAGTCCTGAAAGTGCATCATCCCCTCTGGAGTGCCGATAACCGTGGATACGATGTCATCGGTCATGGGGACCACCCTCTGCATGACCCCCAGGGCATTGGCTATGGCTTCTGTGGTCAGGCTGAGCTTGACTCCCCGGCGGAGGAGATTGGAGCGAAATATGTGCACTGCCCGGTCCTTGTCCCCAATGGTCAGCTTCTCGTCCACTCCCATCATGAGGAGGAAGTCGTGGGTTAATGTCCGGTCCCCCTTAATGCCCCACCATCGCTTCTCATCGATCATATCCGCCAGGGTATAAAGGACGGAATCAATATCTGGCGATATATAGTTTCCAGAAATCCAGAGGTCTTCGGCGGTGTTCACCGCAACAGAGAGCTCTTGGGGCAGAACGAGCTCCTTTAAGCCTCTCAGGAGCTTGGGGGTTCCTGTGCCTCCGCTTAAGACCAGCATATCAGACTTCCAAAAGCATGATGCCTGTCTGGAGGCGGGCCATGTCCTCATCCGTCAGGGGCGATACTTTCACCTTTTCTGAGGCTATGGCGCTGTTCCCCAGTGGATCCTCGATGATCAGGGTTATGGGAAACTCTCCTTTGCGAGCGAGGGCGATGCTCTCCAGGATCTCTTCTCCTCTCCGAGCGCCATCCTGGTTATCTGCCGCCCGGGCCTGGGAGGTGGCAAAACAGACTATCTCTTCGATTCGGTCCAGCACCCCTTCCACGTTGGAGACATATGAGTCGGAGGCATACCCCGGCTCTACGTCCACCCCAAGCTCTGGCACTCGAATCGTTCCGCTTGATGAGCGAATGACCCTGACGTTCAGATCTTCTATTGTCTGGACCGCCAGGGTATTTCTCACCGGCTCCTTCTGGGTCAAAAGAATGGTATCGCTATGCCGGAAGCCGCATTCGCAGACCCCGGCGATCAGCATGGCCTCGCCGAAATATGGTATATCCTGCGTCTCCCAAGAGAACTGCATCTGGGCAGAGCATACAGGGCAGTTGGCATTAGTTGTAAGATTCAATCCTTTCCTCCGACCACTTTTTCTCGGTCAATCTTTATGCCCTTTGGAACCAGAACTATCAGGTCGTCGCCGATGCCAGCAATGTCTCCGGATACATCCTCGACTGCCTTCTTCAGCTCGCCGATCGCTCTGTCCAGGGCGGCTTTATCCCTCTTCAGGCCGGCGATGTCCGCAAGGACTATATTGCCGTTGTAGATCTCCTGCTTAACCTCAGGCAGAACCTCAATCCGTCCCATCTCCGCCACCCGCAGGATGATCTCATTCGAGCCCCTGGGCTCTTCGAACTGGCTTAAATCCACCTCTATGTAATCCTGCTCGCTGGACTTTCCAATGAGCTTGAGCTTTTCCAGAAATCCTGCCATTTAAGAATCCCTCAAAGAAAAATGTGTATTATTATATTTATATTTAACGCAGCTACATATCATCCAGCTTCAATCCCACGATGCCCATGGCCACGATGAAGAGCAGGATTATTATGGCAAAGCTTGATCCTCTCTCTCCTGCAGGGAGGGTCATCTGCGCCCCCAAAATGAGGATGATCATCAAGAGCACCAGACCGGTGCTCAGCCCTATCTCAAGATATTTCTTCTTCACAAAACTCACCACCATTCCCTGGAAGATATACTTTTTCGCCGCAGACCGTCCTCGCTGGCCAGGGCAGCAGTCAGCCTTCGGGTCTTTGAGCCATGCCATCCTCTCCTTATGAACCTTGGGTATACGGGCAGCCTTTCCTTCAGCTCATAGGCGAAAAGGCTCCTTTTCAGCTCCTCTTCCCTCGGCCAGGAGCTATTTGGATTTATCTCATCTCGGGTTATGGGACTGATCCCCCCCAGATCGTCCGCTCCTGCCTCTATCAGGGGCAGAGGGTCAGCCAGGTTGGGCGGGACCTGGACCGCTACCTCTCGAGGGAGTAGCTCGCGGGCAAGTCTTACCGTCCGGACCAGATCCTCCCGCTCGGGCCGGGGATGGGTTGACATGGCAGTTCCCGGCTTGGGGTCGAAGGGCTGCACAATGACCTCCTGAATATGGCCATGCTCATCATGAAGTCGGGATATGGCCTGAATGGATTGGATTCTGTCCTGCCAGCTCTCTCCTATGCCCACTAAAATGCCGGTGGTAAAGGGGATATGCAGCCTGCCCGCCCTGGCAATATGCTCAAGGCGCAGCTGCGGATTCTTGCCGGGAGATTGCTCATGGGCATCGAGTGTGGCACAGCTCTCCAGCATCAGCCCCATGGAGGCATTATAGGGCTGCAAGGTGGCCAGATCCTCTTCTGAGAGGAGCCCAGCGTTGGTATGAGGTAGAAGATCATGCTCTATCGCCAGCTCGCATAGCTCTACCAGGTAGCCCAAAAGATCCTCTCTGCCCTCTCCTGCCAGCATCAGATGAAAGCCTTCCACCTCCTCCGGCCTCTCTCCCAGGGTGAATAGGGCCTCGGAGCAGCCATGATCTCGCCCCTCTTCCAAAAGTTGCTGGGCAGCAGACCGGCGGATCAGATGGGCCTCATCCAGGTTTCTTCGAAAAGAGCAGTATTGGCAGCGGTTGCGGCAGAGGTTGGTGACGGGCAAAAAAATATTTTTGCTGTAAGTTATCCGCTTCATCTATCGGCGAAACTCCACCAGCTTCAAGATATTCCCCCGAGGGCAGTCCTCCGGCGCCTCGCCCACCACCTCTACAATGGTGCACTTTTCTCCATCCTTCAGCCCGATGGGATGGCATATATCGTACATGCTGCAATTATAGTCATCGCATTTCATGGCCTCAAATACGATCTTGGATCCGGGGAATGCCTTTCTGGCATCGAAGGCCGCAATTATTGGGCTTTCTGCTACCTCCACTGCCCTGACTCCTGCCTCATGAATGGGGCACTCATGCACCAGCTCTCCGCGCGTTCCCAGCACCCGGTAGCGCCTCCTCGGCTCCAGATTGATGCAGGTATTCCTCAGCTTGCAGGATTCGCATTCGGGAGTGGGGCCCATGAAGGTGAACTCCATGCCAATGCTGGCAAGCTTTGTTCCAATCAATGTGATTTGGGTAGATGCTTCGGACATATTTCATTCTCCTTTTATTAATCATTATTATCCAATTATTATATATTTCATTGAGGTCGGTTTACCATACTAAATCACTCCCGTTGCCTCGGCCGCTCTGGCGGCTGCATCCCGGTTCAGTCCTGAGTCCAGGATGGTATAGCGCTCCGGCCTGATCCTATGGGCATTGACCAGGGCCTCTACCACGGTTTCTGCATCCAGCCCGATCTGGTCGGCTGAGGTGGGAGCTCCCACCTGGGCCAGTGCCTCTCTTATCATCTTCCAGTCTTTGCCGTGCAAATACATCATCATTATGGTTCCCAGGCCGCAGAGCTCACCATGCAGGCCCCTTCTCGGTGCTATGCGGTTGATCGAATGGGCGAACTTATGCTCCGAGCCGCTTGCCGGCCGGGAGGATCCGGCAATGCTCATCGCCACCCCGCTGGAGATCAGAGCCTTTACCACGATCTTGGCCGATTCCTCCAGCCCTGGCCGGATATCAGAAGCACGCTCGACGATCATTTTAGCGGTCATGCCGGAGAGGGCGGAGGCATACTCGCTGAACTCCTCGCTTCTCAGTCGGTGAGCAAGCTGCCAGTCCAGGATGGCGGTGTAGTTGGAGATTATGTCTCCGCAGCCGGCGGCCAGAAGCCTGGCCGGAGCCCGAGCTATTATCCCGGTGTCAGCGACGATGGCGAGGGGTGATTGGGCGGGCAGGGACACCGCCTCTCCGTTAACCGTCAATGAGGCCTGGGAGGAGCAGATGCCATCGTGCGAAGCGGCGGTGGGCAGGGAGAGGAAGGGAATATTCGTTCTCATGGAGGCGATCTTGGCTATATCGATGGATCTGCCCCCACCAGCGCCGATGAGAAAGCCGGCCTCAATCTCCCTTGCCCTGGCCTCTGCGCGATCCACCTCCTCAAGCTTTGATGCCGTGCAGATGAGGGTTTGGGGCTCGAAACCTCCTGAGTTCAGCAGCTCTAATATGGTCTTTCCCACCACATCATCGGTATGAGGCCCGGTGACGATGAGTCCGGGCCCCTCCAGATGCAGATAAGAGCAGATCTGGGGCAGCTCCAATATCGCCTCGTTTCCCACGGCCACTATCCGCGGCAGCTCCATCCATCTCGATCCAGTCAACCGACTCACCCGCTTAGAAATGAGGTTAGAATTAGTGCTCTTTGGCGATATAAAACCATATCTCAGCAGCTGGCAATCTCAGTGCGCAGGTCGCAGAGGATGCGATCCCTTATCTGGTTGACCTCAGTGCTGGTCCTAGTCCTGGGCCTGGGGAGGGGGATCTGAATTATATCCTTTATCCTTCCCGGCCGGGCAGACATGATCACTATTGCATCCGCCAGATATATGGCCTCGTCAACGCTGTGAGTGACGAATAGTACCGTCTTCTTCTCCTCCTCCCAAATTCTGAGCAGCTCAGACTGCATGGTATTTCGGGTCTGAGCGTCCAGGGCTCCAAAAGGCTCATCCATGAGCAGGGCCTTGGGGTCGTTGACCAGAGCTCTGGCGATGGCCACCCTCTGCTTCATTCCCCCGGAAAGCTCATGAGGATAGCGCTTCTCAAATCCCTCCAGGCCGACCATCTTCAGATACTGTCTTCCCCTCTCCTCTCTCTTGGCCTTATCGATGCCCTTGAGCTCCAGGCCGAATACGGTGTTATCCAGGATTGTCCGCCAGGGAAAGAGGGAGTACTCCTGGAAGACCATGCCCCTCTCAGGCGAAGGGCCTACTATGGGCTCTCCATCTATTGTGGCGGCGCCAGAGGTGGGCGCCTCCAGGCCGGCCACTATGCGAAGCAGCGTTGTCTTTCCGCATCCCGACGGTCCTATGAAGCAGACGAATTGATTCTCTTCGATGGTCAGGTTGATGTCATGCAGAGCCTCCATCTCCTTGCCATCTGCGAAAAAGTGCTTGTATACCCCTTTGATCTGCAGCAGAGCCATTATCTGGGAACAGGCAGTAGGATGCTTTATCTCTTTCCATAGAGAAGACAGGTGAGCAAATCAAGGGGAAGGCAGCCTTCCATCCCAGAAGCGTGTAGGGGCAGGGCTGCGTTTCTTCCTTTACTGAAATGAAGCTTTCTCATATGGCTATTTATCCTCAACCCGCGCGGGGCGAAAGTATTTGCCTAGATCTTCTCCGGCTTATCCAATAGGCTCAGCTTTTGCATGAGCTCTCCCGTTCTGGCATGGGGTTGGCGAGAAACGGTATCATTCGACTTTTCCAGCTCTCTGGCCTCATCAGCCAGACGGGCAGCAGCCCGCATGACCTCGTGCCCTGCTGCAGCGGTGAGGGCGATCGGCTTCAGCTCCTTTAAGCGGAAGCAGGCTGCGGCATCTATGCTGGCAACAGTCTGAGCCATATAAAGGGCGCCCATCGCTTTGGCCTGGGCATAGGGATTAGAGAAGTGCATTCTCTCGGCGCACTTCTCCGGGGTGGCAAGAATTGTGGGCAGCTTGGCCTGTCCGGAGATGATGCTGGCTATGGTCCTGTCCAGTTCCTCCTCCACCAGACGGATGGCTCCGCAGGCGGCCAGGACGCGCAGGGCATCGGAGTTGAAGAGTGCCATCTCCGCTGGATCAAGGAACTCCCTCTTCGCTCCGATGAGGGGATCCATGGGAAGAATGATGTAGCCGTAGCCTTCGGCTGATAGAGCCTCTCTTGCCTCCTTTTTGCTCGGACCGTCGGAGATGATGATAGTTGGAATGCCACGGTACGCCTCCCGAGCGGCGGTGGGGCCTGCGGTAGCAGCATTGGGGCTGCTGATAACCACCAGTTGAGGCTGCCAGGCCTTCAGCTCTTCTGCACCCTTCCCTTCCTTCTCAGTCATCTTGGGCCCGAAGCTGATGATCTTGAACTCTATATCCGTTCTCTCTGCGATCTCATCCAGGGATAGATCGATAGCCGTAGATGTGGCTATGTTTCCCAGCTTCACAAAGCCGATCTTGAACATGCCGGTAGGGAAGTCATGGGGAAGATAAAAGGATTTTGTTTTCCAATGCGGATAATTGCCGGCAGCCGATCGTCGGATGGAATCTTGGATCTGGGCTTTCCCGCTTCAAAGGCAGGTTCAGGCCTTTGATCATCAGGAGAGAGATGCACGCATAGCCGCAAAAGCACCCAAGATCCTGCCAATTGCCCAGAGAGAGGTTCGGAAGCTGCAGCAGGCCGATGAGCCAAAGGATGAAGCTGGGACCCTTGAGAGAGCTGCCAGGCTGGAAGATCTGCATATCTGTCAGATGGAGAAGCTGAAAAGAACCAAAGAAGAGTGATAAGGTTTATCATTACTGGATGGCCTCATAAAGAGAAGGCGGCAAGATCCTGAACGTGCATTTTGAAAACTGCAAAAAATGGACCATGAGACGGCTTTGCAGATAGCCTGGAAGCTGAAGGCTGAAGCCGTAGGCTCTCGAATAATTATAATCAATTTTTATAATTTTGTAATGCCCTAGAATCGACTTTCACCTTCCCCGATTGCGGCGATCTCTCTGGCGGCGCTGAATGCCAGGCAAGGTACATGGAGCCGTTGGTGGATCTAGACTCTTATCAAAGCAATCCTCACGTAGGATTCTGGTGAGGCGAACGACCTTTAGACTCCTATAAGGGTCTGTTGCCATGAAATACTTGAAAATTCATAGTTTTAGGTGCATACTGTAATTTCATAGATGCCTTCCAGGGGAGTGTTTTTGCCTCCCTCCCCGTGTTAGAGAGGTCTATGATAGTTTTAAATTGGAGGGAATGAATTAGCAATCATGCCTCGATTGATAATAGAAAAAAGAAGAAATTTGGGATTAATCCCGGAAGTTGTCGGATATCTATCGAGTACTTCTGCACCAGATTACATATATACTGATTATAAAGTGAGACATCCTGCTGGTGTCTTTGGACTGGCTACTTACTATGTGATAATGGATTTCATTGATTTGCTAAAAGAGCTTGAAGAGAATCAACTTAATTATAATGATATAAACATCTTGGATAGAAAATTTAGAAGTTTGCTTAATAACTTCTTTAAGTTTTATGACTCGTGCTATGAAATTATGCTTGGTTGTTGTAAACAACATATTCCTCCATCCGAAAACGAGTTTATTTGGAGATGGCTGGAAAATGAAAGAAGGCACCCCGATCAAATCTACCGTGTTGGGACTGAATTCCATAATGGTACAAAGAACGAGCTGAAATATTTTAGGGAACTCTACAACAAATTGAAGCATACAAGCAATACCATCCACGAAGAGTATTTTCAGGATAGATCCCATGTTATTATGGGATTCTATATGGAAGCTGTTGCTGGTGTAAGAACCGTTGGCCCGGATGACCACATTCATCCCAGGCATAATGGGAATGTTAAGTCTGCAAACTCTTATAATTTTAAGTTAAGAGAGCTATATTATTTAATATATTTTATATCCGATGAGCTTAAAAAGGCTCTGGAAATGCATTACTTTGACGTATATGGCCTACATCTTGAATTTGATGAGAACTTAAACTCTGATGGCAGAATGAATGATCAGAAATGGAGAGACTTATTGGAGCGAATCAAGAGACTGCCCCAGGATTATTACCCAAATGAGTTTGGCGAGAATCTCTATAATGTTCGGGAAGAATCTGATAGATTAATATTCGAGGAGGGAATAGCTGGACAGACGGATTTAAATGGGCACTTTGGCGGCAAGCAGAGGTTAGATGGGTTCACATCAACAATAGTCCTGCCTTATGTGTCAAGAGATACGTTTAGACCATAACTGCGATCGAAATGGAGATTCACCAGATTTAGCCATATCCTGGATTTGTTAAATCAAACTTGCGTGCTGCCACCCCGCCTTAGAGGATGGAGTAGCTTCGGGCCGCACGCCCTCACATCCGGTTTTATGGAATCCCTAAATCGTCGGGCTTTCGTTGACCAGATCCCCTTGATCAGAATTATCGTAACTCTATTTAAAACTCTGTTTTAGGTTCCCAGAGAGTCGGGGTGAGAGATCCTTGCGGGGCAGCTGCAGTTACGCAGCGTGACCACATTAAGCATCTGCTTTATTTCAGGGCTATTTCACCGGTTAGCCTGCAAAAAGCCGGCATTTCCGCAGGTGCTTGGCCGTGGTTGTGAAGGGAAGGCAGGATAGTGATCTCGGGCGGTATAATGATGCTTGAAATTATCCTACCCTTCCAAGCAAAACTCTTGAGGCCATAGCCCTTTTTCTTTAGGGTCCACGCCTTCAACTTCGAAACGGCATCGGATCATCTCATCAACCTCCGAGAGCGGAACCCTAAAGACCTCTGCCAGAATCTCCTTGGCGGCTTCCAGCTCCATAGCCTTCAGATCACGGTGCACTACCCTATTTTGCTGCCTGATTAGCTGCTCAAGGACTCCTGCCATGGATAACATATACTGCGTGCAAGATTAAGTAGATTTGCCAGAAAACAATATCAATAAACCATTTTTACATAATAGAATGTATGAATAAGATACAAATGGGCAAATCAAGGAAAGTGTGTTCAGATCTCAGAGAATAGCCAAATGAAATCGTTTTCTTAGGCTAATTCTTACAGGAAATAAAACGCCCGGACCGGGATTCGAACCCGGGTCGAAGGCTCGACAGGCCTTCATGATGGGCCACTACACCATCCGGACACAACAGATCCCGCCTCCCAGATTCGAACCGGGGACATCGCGGTGACTGCGCGTAGCACCTCTACGGTGCGAGACATACTACAGCCGCGCACTCTACCAGGCTGAGTTAAGGCGGGCCTCTCGCTACCAGGTTAGTTCTTGTACTTAGATCTTTCGGGCTGGCCCAGATGCGACTGCGAGCATGAGCGCAACTGATAAGAATGCTCCAATTGTGGCATAAAGGGATCTTATGTTGATTGGTATTATGTCCGATGCCCATGACCGATTTCAGGGCGTCAAGGATGCCCTGAGGGTCTTCTCCTCCAGAGGTGTCTTTATGATCCTCTTCGCCGGAGATATGATCGGCTCAGGCAACTGCTATACCTTCGAGGGCCTGAATATCCCCATAAAGCTGGTGTATGGCAACAACGATGGGGACCGGGTGGGCCTGGCCAAGGAGTTTGCCCGGGTGGGCGGTGAGTATCTGGGAGACTTCGGAGAGGTTGAAGTGGATGGCTTGAAGATCGCCCTTATGCATGGCACAGAAGAGCCTCTGGTGAGGGCAGTCCTGGCATCCCAGCTCTATGACGTCCTCGTCCGTGGGCATAACCACATCTTTGAGGTATCCAGCCATGGCAGGACCCTGCTGGTCAATCCGGGAGAGATCTGGGGCCACCTCACTGGCTACTCTACCGTCGCCATCTTCGACACCACCAGCAGGGAGGTGGAGCGGGTGGAGCTCGGCCGGTTTAAGACCTACAGGGAGATCATCAAGGGATGACTAAAGGCGCTTTTGTCACTGCCCTTGACCTCTACATAATTGTGGAATGCTCGGGGCAGAAGGTCAAACGAATCTATCTCTCCCAAGGGAGCCCGGACGAGCCCTCTCACCTTGCGGAGAGAATTGCCGCTCATTTGGAGAAGGGTGCGCCCTGTCCCTCTCCGGATCTGGATATTTCCAGAAGCACTGATTTTCAAAAGAGGGTATACTCAGTGGTGCGGGGGATAGGGCGGGGAAAGACTCTGACCTATGGGGAGGTTGCCTTTCTTGCCCAATGCCCGAAAGGCGCAAGAGCTGTGGGAAGTGCCATGGCCACAAATCCATTCGCCATACTCGTTCCCTGCCATCGTGTCGTTGCCCGGAAAGGCTTGGGGGGCTTTGCCTGGGGTCTGGAGGTCAAAGAGAGGATGCTGGCCCTGGAGAGGAATGATGCAGCGGAAATGACGAAATGAAAACGAAGCAGAGCGATCTGTTCCGCAATCAACCCTTCTCCGCCTGCTTCGTAGAGTGACTGAGGTTGATGGTCAGCTCACCGATGTTCATGATATAGTCGAACATCCTCTCCAGGCTGGCAGCCAGGACAAGACGCTCCAGCATCTCCGACTTTCCCAGGCTGTCCGAGGTTACTGTTATCCTCGCGGCGCTCTTTTGGATCTCTCGGATCAGATCTATCATCTCATTGGCCTTGTCTGAGTTGGTCTGCAGTAGATAAGATATGGCGTCGTCGATAAATCCGCACAGCTGAACCTCCATATCCATCAGCTCCTCTTTCAGGTCATCAGCCAGAGTGCAATTATACTCTCTGGCGATCTGGGCAATCCTATGGGCGTGATCGGCAATGCGTTCCAGGTTTGAAGCCGCCTGCATGTAGTTGAACGCATGGATGGGGTTTTGTGTCTCCTGCTTAACCGAACCGGTCCGGAGTATCTCGGTGAACTGGCGGGAGATGAGGAGGTTGAGCCGGTCCACATCATCATCCCTCTGAATCACGTCCATTGCCAGTTCATCCTGGTTGTTGTTCAAGAGGCTGGTAAAAGAATCGTGGATCATGGATTTGACCACCGTCCGGATCCTCCTTAAGGCCTTCTCGGACTGAAGCTCCTCCGAGCTCAAAAGGTCCTGAATTACCACCTTATTGATGGTCTCCTCTAAAATCTCAGGCCCTATGAGCTTGTTTACGATCTGATGCAGATCCTTCTTCTGGGCAGATGACATATGAGGGCTTGTGACCTCAATGATCCTGTAGCCGCCAACATAGCATCCGATGATGTCTCTGATCAGATCATCTCCCGTCTTCTCCCCTATATCCAGCTTCACTCTCAGATCCCTCTCCGAGCGATCGGTGGATAGGGTTAAAGCCCCGTTATCCCCCTGATTGATGTAGACTATTGAGCCAGCGGCAATCCCGTTCTTCGTGGCCCAGGTTTTGGGGAGGGATACGATGAATGTGGACTTGCCGGTCCTCTGCACCTTTCTGGTGTCCATGAACCTCCTAATTCAGGTGTTCCCTTTTTGCTTCCACTATGTAGACGATTGTCTCACAGATGTTGCAGATGTGGTCGCCCGTCCTCTCCAGATGCCTGTTCACCATGAGCAGCGAGGTCCCTTCCTTTATCACTTCAGGCTGATCGATTATGATTTTCAGAAGCTTATCCCTGGCCTTGACATACAGCCCATCGATCTCATAATCCCACTTGGTGATCTGCCGGGCCATATCGGCGTCGTCGTTCATCAGGGCCTCCATCGATTCCCTGAGCATCTTTCTGCTGATCTCCGCCATGCGCGGTATGAACTCCAGCTTGGTTATCTCGTTATGGGACTGGGCGGCAACTCGAGCTATATCCACAGCCAGATCTCCTATTCTCTCCAAATCTATGCCTATCTTCAGGATTCCTATGATCCTCCTCAGATCCCTGGCCATGGGCTGCTGAAGCACCAGGAGCTCCATGCATAGGTTCTCGATCTTGATGCTCAGGTCGTCCACTTCCTGATCATTCTTTATGATCTCTCGTGCCAGGTCAACATTTGAATCGGAGAGGGCGATAACGGATTTTTCTATGGCCTCGCCCACATGATCGGCGAGATCCTTTGTCAAGCTTTTCAGATCTGAAAGATCTTTGCGATACCGCTGTCTATAAGGGATCATTCGCTCCTTCCCCACCAGGACTCATCCAAACCGTCCGGTGATATAATCCTCGGTGCTCTTCATCTCGGGCATTTCAAAGACATGCTTTGTCTCTCCTACCTCGATCAGCTCACCGAGAAGGAAGAAAGCAGTGATGTCAGAGATCCTGGCAGCTTGCTGCATGTTGTGAGTGACTATTATCTGGGTGTACTCTTCCTTGAGGCTCTCCATGAGGCTCTCGATCTTGCCGGTTGAGATCGGATCTAATGCACTGCAGGGTTCATCGAACAAGATAACATCAGGCCGCATGGCCAGGGTCCTGGCGATGCATAGCCTCTGCTGCTGGCCACCGGATAGGCCCAGAGCAGGCTGGTCCAGCCTCTCGCTGACCTCCTCCCAGAGGGCGGACTCCTTCAGGCTGCGCTCCACTATCTTGTTAACATTTTTTTGTCCATGAATCCGGGGGCCGTAGGCGATGTTGTCATAAATGGACATGGGAAATGGATTAGGCTTTTGGAATACCATACCTATTCTCTTGCGCAGCTCTACCACGTCTGTATCTTTTCCATAGATGTCCATATCATCATAAAAGACCTTGCCTTCGATTCGAACGCTAGTTACGAGATCGTTCATCCGATTCAGGCAGCGAATAAATGTCGACTTTCCGCAGCCTGATGGGCCGATGAGAGCAGTTATCTGCTTTTCCGGTATCTTCAGGGAGATGTCCTTGAGAGCCTGCTTCTCCCCATACCAGAGGTTCAGGTTTTCCGAGACTATCTTAGAGGTCAAAGCATATCCCTTTTAGCGTTATCTGCATATGTGCATCCTTGATTGAGGACTCGCTATATAGTTCTTCCTATATAGACTATATGTTAACTGAGCTAAATAACAATGAAGATATCAATCACGCGAATTCTTTATATAGAACTTTAAACTCGTACTAAGAAAAAGTCGGGGAGGACTAAGGTTTGGCAGGTTTGAGCGGAGTACCAGTAATCATAATGAAGGAAGGAAGCGAGCGTGAGAGCGGAAAGAATGCTCAGCACAGGAATATTCTAGCAGCAAAGGCAGTCGCAGAGGCTGTGCGGACTACTCTTGGGCCGAAGGGCATGGATAAGATGCTCATCGATGGCAGCGGTGATGCTACTATAACCAATGACGGAGCTACAATCCTCAGAGAGATGGATATAGAAAATCCTGTGGCCAAGATGATCGTAGAGGTGGCAAAAGCCCAGGATGATGAGATTGGGGACGGAACCACCACCGCAGTGATAATTGCCGGAAAGCTGCTGGAGAAGGCGGAGGCACTCTTGGAGCAGGATGTCCACCCCACGGTTATTGTGCAGGGATACAAGCAGGCGGCCGCCAAGGCGCAGGAAGTCTTGAAGAAGATGGCAATAGATGTCTCCGGAGACCAGGAGATGCTTCTGAAGATCGCCCGGACCTCTATCAGGGGAAAAGGCACTGAGATGGCCCTAGATAGGCTCTCTCAGATATCCGTGGACGCCGCGCGGGCCGTGGTGGGATTTGAGGGCAAGGACATTGAAGAGAATATCAAAATGGTCCATATTCCTGGAGGCAGAATTGAGGAATCATCCATAAACTACGGCATTGTGCTGGAAAAGGAGAGAACCTCTCCTCAGATGCCGAAGTCAATCAAAAATGCCAGGATTATGCTTCTTGAGGGCACCTTAGAGCTGAAAAAGCTGGGAACTGATGCCAAGATTACCATAACTGAGGCCAAGAATCTATCCTCTTTCAAGGAGGGCGAGGAGAAGATCATCAAGGAGCAAGTCGACGCCATTATAGCTACTGGAGCCAATGTGGTCTTCTGTGAGAAGGGAATTGGAGTATTCGCCCAGGGCTATCTGGCTAATCGCGGAATCCTGGCTGCCCGTCGGGTAAAGAGAGAGGATTTGAAGATGCTGGCCCTGGCAACAGGGGCGAAGCTGGTGGGAGATGTAATGCAGCTGCGTCCAGAGGATTTGGGATCTGCAGCCCTGGTAGAGGAGAGACGGGTGGGCAAGGAAAAGCAGATGATCTTCGTTGAAGGCTGCGAGAAGGCTAGAGCGATATCAATCATCCTTCATGGGGTCTCGGATCAGCTCTTGGAGGAGATGGAAAGGGCTCTGGACGATTCGCTCAATGTGGTCATGGATGTCATTCGGTCCGGAAAGATCGTCCCTGGTGGAGGAGCCCCGGAGATCCTGGTGGCTGAGAATCTGAGGCAGTACGCTTCCACTCTGGAAGGGAGGGAGCAGCTGGCCATCAGAGCCTTTGCCGATGCCGTGGAGGCCATTCCATTTACCCTGGCCGAGAACTCAGGATTCGATCCTGTGGATTCTCTTGCCGCTCTGAGAGCCAATCAAGGCGAGGGCAAGATCTATGGATTGGACATCGCATCCGGCAAGCCAGCGGATATGATGGCCCAGGGTGTGGTGGAGCCTTTAAAGGTGAAGACCCAGGCCATTAAGTCTGCAGCGGAAGCCGCTACCATGGTCCTTCGGGTGGATGACGTCATCGCCGCCAAGAGGGAGGAGATGACGCCCAAACCCGGTCAGAGCCCGCATGACTACACCATGCCCCAGATGCCAATGCCTCACTATTGAGGGAACCAGGCGGCTTTTGCCTATCCTCCCTTTTGATCAAATGAACAATGATACTTTGGGTGGAGCAAATGGATGACGATACAGCAGTAAGCGCTCAGGATGAAGAGGAGGATGAAAGCTCCTTAACTGCCAGAATAGATGAGCTGGAAGGGAAGCTGGTGGAGATGCGGATCCTGTCTGAGGAGCGCCTCGATCAATTGATGCGCTGCCGTGCAGATCTCGACAATCTGATGAAGCGATCTGTTCGGGAGAAGGAGGATACAGTTAAATATGCATCAGAAAAGCTCGTCCAAAAGCTTCTCCCCGTGCTCGACAGCCTCGAGCAGGCGGCAAAGCATGACGAGGGCCAAAAGGTGCTCCATATGCAGCTTCTGGGAGTACTCTTTACGGAAGGTCTCGTTCCCATTGAAGCGGTTGGCAAGAAGTTCGATCCCTACCGGCATGAAGCATTGTTTCAGGTGAAGAAGGATGATCTGGAAGAGGACATAGTGGCCGAAGAGATACAGAAAGGCTATCTCTTCAACTCTCGGGTCATTCGCTTCTCCAAGGTCGCTGTGAATAAGCCCCTGAAGGCAGAAGGCTGTAAATAGGGCGGGTTGAGATACAATTGGAAAGATATGATGATAGGTTTAAATATTTACAGAGTAGTAGCATTTACTAAGTTCAGGAGATGAAATCTTGTCAAAAATTATTGGTATTGATCTTGGAACCAGCAACTCGGCAGCAGCAGTTCTGATCGGCGGCCGGCCCACAATAATTCCCAGCGCAGAAGGGACAAGCATCGGTGGCAAGGCTTTTCCATCCTATGTCGCCTTCACCAAAGATGGTCAGGTTCTGGTCGGCGAGCCGGCAAAGAGGCAGGCTGTAACCAATCCAGATGGAACCGTCCAGGGAATAAAAAGGAAGATGGGCACGGACTACAAGGTCAGGGTTTTCGACAAGGAGTACACCCCTGAGGATATCTCCGCCCAGGTCTTGCGAAAGATCAAGACCGACGCCGAGACCTATTTGGCTGACAGCGTGGATAAAGCGGTGATCACCGTTCCCGCCTACTTCAATGACAACCAGAGGCAGGCGACGAAGGATGCTGGAACCATCGCTGGCCTGGAAGTCGTTCGCATAATAAATGAGCCTACTGCAGCCGCCCTCGCCTTCGGCCTGGATAAGGTGGGCGAGCATAAGATCATGGTCTTCGATCTGGGCGGAGGCACGCTGGATGTCACCATAATGGAGATCGGCGAAGGAGTTTTCGAGGTCCTGTCCACATCGGGCGACACCCAGTTGGGTGGTCGGGATATGGATGACCGGCTGACCAACTATGTGCTGGACAGGTTCAAGCAGGAATCTGGAGTCGATCTGCGTGGCGACTCCATGGCCATGCAGCGTCTGAGGGAAGCAGTGGAGGTAGCGAAGATAGAGCTATCCAGCGTCCTGCAGACCAACCTCAATCTGCCCTATATCACCGCCGATGCCAGCGGCCCCAAGCATCTGAGCATGACCATAGCCCGCTCCAAACTGGAGGAGCTGGTAGCAGATGTGCTGGAGCGCTGCCGTGGTCCCATGATCCAGGCTCTTAAAGACTCCAAGCTGGAGAAGTCCGATATCGGCAAGATCATCCTGGTGGGCGGACCGACCAGGATGCCAATGGTCCAGGAGTTCGTTAAGAACTTCCTTGGAAAGGATATCGAACGAGGAGTGGATCCCATGGAATGCGTGGCTATGGGGGCAGCGATTCAGGCGGGCGTCCTGGGTGGAGAGGTCAAGGATCTACTGCTATTAGATGTAACGCCTCTCTCTTTGGGTATAGAGACCCTGGGAAGCGTCACAACCAAGCTGATCGAGAGGAACACTACCATTCCCACCAGAAAGAGCCAGATATTCACCACCGCTGCCGATAACCAGACCAGCGTTGAGGTCAATGTCCTTCAGGGAGAGAGGCCCATGGCCCAGGATAATGTCTCATTGGGAAGGTTCACCCTGGTCGGCATCCCTCCTGCGCCAAGAGGCATACCTCAGATCGAGGTCACATTCGATATCGATGCCAATGGCATCATTCATGTCTCAGCCAAGGATCTTGCCACCAAGAAAGAGCAGAGGATCACCATCACCGCTCCCCATAAGCTGAGCCAGGAGGATATCGACGCCAAGATCAAGGATGCTGAGAGGTTTGCCGCCGACGACCTGAAGAGAAAAGAGGAGATTGAGGTCAAGAATGCTGCTGAATCTCTGATCTATGCCTCGGAGAAGATGCTCAAAGAGGCAGGCGACATAGCCACAAGCGAGCAGAAGGAGAAGATCGAGAAGGCCATCAGCGACCTGAAGAACGCCCAGACCGGCGGAGAGATCTCCGAGATCAAGGCCAAGACGGAGAGCTTGCAGAACGCAATCTACGAGCTGTCTGCCGCCATGTACCAGAAGGCGGCGCAGGATCAGCAGGCCCAGCAGGGACAGGCAGGCCAGGGCTCAGGCCCGGAGGCGGGTCAGGATTCCACAGGGCAGGATCAGACGGTGGACGCAGATTACGAGGTAGTAAACGATAAGAAGTAAATTGGAGAATAAACTATAAGGAAGAAAAGGGTGCTGGAAGACAGGGAAACCAGAAGAAGGAACTGACTGTACCATGCCGGATAAGAAGGACTACTACGATGTGCTTGGGGTATCCAAGGATGCCAGCGAGAAGGATATCAAGACCGCCTACCGCAAGCTCGCCATGAAACACCACCCCGACCGGTCAGACGATCCCGGGGCGGAGGAGATGTTCAAGGAGCTTTCTGAGGCTTATGCGGTCCTGTCCGATCCGGATAAGCGGCAGAAGTACGACCAGTTCGGCCATGCAGGAATCAACAGTCAGTACTCGCAAGAGGACCTGTTCCGCGGAGTGAACTTCGAGGATCTTCTTCGGGGCTTTGGCGCGGGCGGAGAGAGCATCTTCGATATGTTCTTCGGCGGTGGGGGAGGACGTCGGGGGCCGGCCAGGGGCCGGGATCTGCGCTATGATATCGACCTGACCCTGGAGCAGGCGTCACGCGGCCTGGAGACGACTATAGAGGTTCCGCGGACGGAAAACTGCCCCAAGTGCCAGGGCAGCGGGGCTAAGCCCGGCACAAGCCCAGTGACCTGCAGCACCTGTCGGGGCTCGGGCCAGGTAACCCGGGCCCAAAACACCCCCTTCGGCCAGATGGTCACCTCCTCCACCTGTCCCAAGTGCGGCGGCCGGGGAGAGCTCATCACCAGCCCCTGCGAGGACTGCAGCGGCACGGGACGGGCAAGAAAGGCTCGCAAGATCAATATCAAGATCCCGGCGGGCGTGGAGGACGGCCAGCACCTCAAGCTCCGCGGCCAGGGGGATTCTGCCGGCCCCAAGGGCGTCTCCGGCGATCTTTATGTGGTCATAAATATCCAGCCTCACAGACTCTTCCAGCGGTTGGATAGCGATCTGATCATGGAGACTCCCATCAGCTTCACTCAGGCTGCCTTGGGAGCGGATCTGGAGGTTCCCACCCTGAACGGTCGGGCCAGGATCAAGGTGCCTGCAGGAACTCAGACCGGAACGGTCTTCCGCTTGAGAGGAAAAGGCATGCCCAGGCTGCATGGCACCGGCTCAGGCGATCTGCATGTACGGGTCAAGATCAACACTCCCGCCTCTCTCACCGCCAGGCAAAGGCAGCTATTGGAGGAGCTGGCAGAGGAGTTCGGCGAGGCGAAGCGATCTTCCACTGAGAAGGAGAAAGAGAAAAGCCTCATCGATAAGATCGTAGACGAGGTTAAGAGCGCTGTGCAGTGAAAAGGGGGATTTTATGCTCTCCCTCGCTATCATGTATGATGCAGCAGTTGCCCTCTTTGCACCCGCCCCGCTGGAAGTCCTGGTATTTTTTGGTGAGCGCTATTGCCTCCACAATCTCAGTGATATGGCGCAAGATGAGCTGCCCGGCGATCTCTTGGGCCGCATCCTCATTTATTCTCATCCCCAGGCCGGGGCATTCCGAGCAGCGTAGCTCGCCCTCCACCAGGTAGAATGGATAGGTGCGGCAGAGAAGGGGGCGCTGGCCATAGATAGTGCATTGCCCCTCATCATAAAACCGGCAGCGCAATCCCTCTTTTTTGAGCCTCCACTCCAGGGTATGGAAGTTGCCGTTGTTGTCCCATTCACCCTCTTCCGGCGGCTGGGCTACCTCCAGCCAATCCAGCTCCCTCTTCGCCATGATTCGCCTTACCTCAAAGGGAAAGACAACCACGCTGTTATCATCGCCCCGGCAGCATTGGCCGCAGCCCAGGCACTGAAATCCGATCCTCTCGATCTGGCCGGCCAGGGACCGGGCCGAGAGGCGCCTAGCTGCGGCGTATGATTGCTCAAGATCTGCTAACAAAAGATTCTTATCGGGCATGAAGATCACACATCCATATTGGACGTCCCGTCACTTAAGAAACGGTTCTGGGCGTGCAGTCATCCCCCCGGGACTCCGTCGGAATCATCTTTTGCATATGTTTATAAAATTATCCAGAAGCTCTTCACCATGCTCAGTGTGCACCACCTCTGGATGCCACTGCACTCCATACAGAGGCCTATTGCGATGCTTCATGGCCTCGATATCACAGATCCTGGAGGTGGCGAGCCTCTGGAACTGAGAAGGAAGCAGTGACACCTGGTCGGCATGAGATGCCCAGGTTTTGAACTTTGCCGGAAAGCCTTTCAGGATGTCGTCTTCATCGATCAGCTCCACATCCACCTGGGCATAGCCTCCAATGCTTCCTGCCGTAACCTGACCACCAAAGGTGGTGCCCATGATCTGCATGCCCAGGCATATCCCCAGGATGGGAATGTCAAGCTTCAAAAGATAATCGCGACAGTTTCCGACGCGATCCAAGGATGGTCCTCCTCCAAGTATCAAGCCGTCGGCATCGATATCTTCTGGTGGCGTCTGGTTGGAGGCGAGGTCACAGTCCACCTTATCCCGTATGCTGCGCCTGATGAGGTGATTGAACTGTCCATAGTTGTTGATTACGATCACTCGCATTAATGCATAAATGCATTGCATTATGATGATATAATTTTTGGCCCACTGCTTAGATTACAAATTTATATGAAAAAGACCAAAAGGTTGGTTATGTCGCAATCTTTTCAGAGGGTACTTGTTGGTGAAGCACTGGTCGGAGAGGGGCCCGAGGTAGCGCATATAGATCTGGTTATGGGACCAAGGGATAGCCCGGTGGAAAAGGCATTTGTGAGGGCACTTGCATCGCCATCCCGGGGCCATACGCCATTGTTGGCCGTCCTTGCCCCCAATCTGCCGGTTAAGCCCTCGACCCTGATGGTCAACAAGGTCACCATAAAGAATGCCCAGCAGGCAATAATGGTCTTTGGCCCTGTGCAGGCAGCAGTGGCACGAGCTGTGATGGATTGCGTCGAGTCGGGAGTACTGCCCGAGGAGTTGGCGGACGATCTTTTTATAATAGTGTCTGTATTTGTGGAGTGGGATGCAAAAGATAAAGATAAGGTTTATGAATATAATTATCAGGCCACGAAGATTGCCATAGAACGCGCAGCGAATAGAGAGCCAAAGCCAGGGGATATTCTGGCCGCGAAGAGCACTGCGAAGCACCCCTTTGCTTGAAATCATCCATCTGCTCTAGATCTATACGGGAATCACAGAGGTTTCACATGAGATTGATCCCCGAAGAGATCTTGATAGAGCCTCTATGTGAAAAATAAGTTCATAATCTCCTGATGGAAGATCTGTGAGATATCAAATGAGCCATTAGATGGAATGCAGAGCAAGAATCAGAATAGGGGTCCAGATAGGGATCAGATGGTTGATGAAATGATAAATCGGATGATAGTTCTCGGCCATGAAGGCCGTTGGAAGGAAGTGGGATAGGAGAGGAGAGTGATGATATGCGTAAAAGGGATAAGGATAGTGAGTATACAGTTAATGTTAAATTAAAAAAAGTGCTGAATCATAGATACAAGAAGCAATTTCTTGTTCTTGCTATGATCCTGTCTGTGAGCGTGCTCTTGAGTGCGTTCGCTTATGCGCAGGAACAGCCTGGGGGATTTCCCGAGGGGATAGGTTTCCCTGAGCAGGTTGATTCTGCATTTTCAGATATTGCAAATCAACCGCCATCGATCAGAAGCGTCGAGCCGGACAGGCCCAGCCCCCAGCCTATGGGCACCGCTATAAAATGGACGGTTCGGGCGGAGGACCCTGAGAACGATCCAATATCGTATATGTTCCAGCTAAAGGATTCTGCTACATGGGTCCCATTGACGCAATGGATAGATGAGAACACCTGGACATGGAACACGGCTGCATTGGAGCCGGGAAACTACCAGATCAGAGTCTTAGTGAGAGATCCAATGCATACCAGTGGGGACTTCAAGCCCGATGAGAGGATAATAGACTATCAAATAACAGCTCCCCAGGTCCCGGCCGTTGTCAGTGCGCCTGCAGCCGTTCCCGAATTGGAACAGGCTCCTGTGATTGAACAGCCGATAGTGCAGGCCCCTGAGCAGGTTGCAGCGCCGGTAAATCAGCCTCCTCAAGTGCTGAGCCTTAATGCCGATCTAGCCAGTCCCCAGATTGCTGGTGCAGCGGTGACCTTCATCGCGGCAGCATCCGATCCGGAGAACGATCCATTGGAGTTTATGTTCCTGGTTGACGGCCAGGCTCGCACGGATTTCATTAATAATCCCAGCTGGACCTGGATGACAACCGAGCAGGATATCGGCTCCCATTCCATCGAGGTTCGGGCCCGGGACAACAACCACAATCCACAGGGTGACAGCTCTCAGGCGACTCAGTTTGCCATTGAGCCGGTGCCAAACAATCCACCCCAGATGGTCGATCTCTCTGCCGATCAGCCCAGCCCCCAAATAGCTGGCGCAGCAGTGACATTCACTGCAGCGGCATCCGATCCAGAGAACGATCCATTGGAGTTCATGTTCCTGGTTGATGGCCAGGCTCGCACGGATTTCATTAATAATCCCAGCTGGACTTGGACGACAACCGAGCAGGATATCGGCTCCCATACCATTGAGGTTCGGGCGAGAGACAACAACCACAATCCACAGGGTGACAGCTCCCAGGCGATCCAGTTCTCCATCGAGCCGGTGCCAAACAATCCGCCTGAGGTAGTTGATCTGGCTTCAGATCTAGCCAGCCCCCAGATAGCTGGCGCAGCAGTGACATTCACTGCAGCGGCATCCGATCCAGAGAACGATCCATTGGAGTTCATGTTCCTGGTTGATGGCCAGGCTCGCACGGATTTCATTAATAATCCCAGCTGGACTTGGACGACAACCGAGCAGGATATTGGCTCCCATACCATCGAGGCACGGGCGAGAGACAACAACCACAACCCTGAGGGCGACAGCTCAAGGACGATGGATTTTGTCGTTGAAGCAGTTCCCAACAATCCGCCAGAGTTAGTGGATCTGGTTGCCGATCTAGCCAGTCCCCAGATAGCCGGGACAGCAGTGACATTCACCGCAGCCGCATCCGATCCGGAGAACGATCCATTGGAGTTCATGTTCCTGGTTGACGGCCAGGCTCGCACGGATTTCATTAATAATCCCAGCTGGACCTGGACAACCACTGTTGAGAATATCGGCCCCCATACCATCGAGGTTAGGGCGAGAGACAACAACCACAACCCTGAGGGCGACAGCTCAAGGACGATGGATTTTGTCGTTGAAGCAGTTCCCAACAACCCGCCAGAGTTAGTGGATCTGGTTGCCGATCTAGCCAGCCCCCAGATAGCTGGCGCAGCAGTGACCTTCACTGCAGCCGCATCTGATCCTGAGAACGATCCATTGGAGTTCATGTTCCTTTTGGACGGCGTGGCTCAGACCGAGTTCATCTCCAGCCCGAGCTGGACCTGGACAA
>Ga0209718_1000421_pt1 | contig 58705 bp, 46 predicted proteins | sample AD_JPNAS1_MetaG_FD_184420 | JGI IMG/M metagenome (GOLD analysis project Ga0209718, IMG submission 184420) | Active sludge microbial communities of municipal wastewater-treating anaerobic digesters from Japan - AD_JPNAS1_MetaG (SPAdes) (version 2) | ecosystem: Engineered > Bioreactor > Anaerobic...
CAGGACAGAAAGGGGGTGCAAGATGATACTTACAGACTATTACCGATTTGAAAAGCTATCAGACCAAAAAAGTAAGATGAGAATAGATTGTACCGGCTCAACCGAGAGTTACAACCCTTTAGAAAGTTTTAAAAACAAACAAGGAGAACTATTCCTTTACTTAGGCGATAACACCCACACAATGGCAGGAAAGGAAAGAAAGGCAGATTTAGCACTTTCAAAAACTACTCACATAAGCAGTATTTTCAATCCTGATTTAGAAAAACCTTTTTGGTATGGTGATATGAAAGGCACGTCAGATGCTTTTTTGTTTGTCCACAAAGACTTTTCTTTGGTCGATGGTAGAATACAAGCAGGGGCAGTTATTGAGTTGTTTGTGGCAAGAGGACAAAGGAACAACAGAAACAGCCTTTACAACCTTTTGGCAGATGGCGAGCTTGACAATGAAATGCAGGCGTTAAAAAACCGAGTTACCAAATCAGTAACCGTTACACAAAATAGAGAAAACACTCTATATTAAGCTGTATTCTGTTACCAAATCAGTAACTGTGCTATGTATGATACTATAAATTTCAGATTGACACAAAGCGAGGCAGGCGGGGTTGATTTCCTTTCAGAAACACCCTGCCACCTTGCCGATGTGGGCGAGCATTATTTTAATGATGATGTGGTATTGACGGGCAACCTTGACGGTTTAAAAGTATCATTGAGCCGTCACCAAATGAAAATATATAAGGGTAGTTTATGTAAATGGTATTTAGGTGATAATTTCCAAACAATGGGACGTAGCGACACTCAAAGAGCAATAGAAAAGTTATCAGACACTTTGCATTTACCGATGAGCAAAGCCACCATTACAAGGATAGATATTGCACAAAACATTATTACAAAGCACCCGCCCAATGTTTATTTTAATCATTTGGGGACATTAAAGTATGCAAACCGCTTGCAACAACCGAGCGGGTTATACTATAGGCAGGCAGGCGGGCAACTATGTTTTTATGATAAATTTAAAGAGCAGAAAAGCAACAAAGGGCAAATTCCTGAACTCTATGAGGGTAAAAACGTGTTGAGGTATGAACACCGCCACACAAACAGAATTGCAAGCCGTCTAAACGTCCAAAAGATTACAGGGGCAACGCTTTATGATGAGGCGTTTTATATCAACTTACTAAAACTTTGGAAAGAAAGCTATAACAGCATTCAGAAAATAAATGATATATCAATAAACTTTGAGGCAATGAGAACTAAACAACAGCTTTATAAGATGGGTGTGTTGTCTTTGGTTGGGCAGGCAGGCGGGCAACTGCAAATGATTGAGCAGATAAACGAGGCACAGAAACGAGGCGATTTAACTAAAAAACAAGCCTATGATTTGAGGCAGGCGGTAAATGAGGCTTGCCAAATAAAAGAGGGATTAACCGTGCCCAACGAGGCAATAACCGAGCTTAATAAAAAGATAAATGAGGCAGTTAAGTTTTACCGTTAAAAATCAAAAAACACTCTATATTAAGTTGTATTCAGTTACCGATTTGGTAACCGAGAAAGAAATTTATCTAAAGTAGACAAAAGTAGATAAATTACTAACTTTGTAGAAAATAAAGAATATGAGCAAAGAGATGAAATATATGAACGAGTTTCATAAGGAATCAACAGAACGCAAGTTGCAAGAGGTGGAAGAATGGGCGAAGAACCCCTCAGCTCCAGCGAAGCCTTTTACTTTGTTATTAAAGCCACAAATATATGAAGAAACAATAAAGTGAAAACATATTTTCTTAATTAGGAAAAAAGTATTTAAATTTGTGGAAAAACATGAAACCATCCATAAGAATTTTAATTTTAGTTGTATTAGGTATAGTTGTTTGGATTGCATCAGGATTTCTTTTGGCGCTTAAATGGGGAGCTTTATGGAAATACTTATATGGAATGGCTGTTGTATCAGGCTTTATTGGGCTAAATAAGTATTTAAAGAAAAAAGAAACACCAAAAAAAGAATTAAAACCAGAAACATATAAATCATCCTTATTAAATAACACTAACACACGAGTCATGTCAAAAAACACATCTATTAAACTTAGTAATGAATATGCAAGTATAAACATTGGGGTAGTTACAGAATATTCTAATTTTAAACATAAAAAAGAGTACATAGTGTACGACATAAAAAATCCACTTCCCAATGTAAAACTAATCGGAGTAAAAAGTGGTGAAGTGTTTGCTTTATCATTCAAAACCAATTTAGACAGAAAGTATGCAGTTGCAATCTATTTAGATGGAGTTAATATCAGTCAAAAAAATGGAATACATTCATTAAACGAGATTGCAGAAAAAGACAGAAGTGATTATAATAAACACTCTGGAATATTTATTGTCAGAAATTCAAAAGATATTTTTTCTTATGTAGATAGATACAGCCAATTAAATAACGCTAACAGATTATTTACTTTTACAAACATAACGAATGCAGGAATAAATGAGAATTTAATTTCAGACAAATCATTAGAAAGCCGTATAGAGATTTACGCTTGGGTAGAAAAATATATTGAAGAAGATATAAGATTTAGATTTAGAAGAGACGATACCCCTTTATTTAGAACTATTCGTGAAAAAAATGTTGATAAAATAAAAATAGGTGCTGGGGAAGCTACTTATGAGAAATATGACACTACCAAAGGATTAGATGAACCTGAATATTTAGGGAAAGCCATGTTTGTATATGTAAATGAAGAAATAATAAAACATTTGGGTGCAAGTAAAAAATATGCAAGCGAAACAGAGTTTAAATTTAAAGACCCTATGGATTTAATACCAAAAACGTAAGATAATCACATAAGTGATATCAGAAAGCCGAACAGTCAATAGTTTGGCTTTTTTGTATTTTTGAAATTTAAAATAACTTTGGAGCGAATTTAACGTTTTAATGACATAAAAAAACGACTTAATTAAAAACTGACAAAATACAACCATTTTTGAAGCATATTGAATATTTTGTTACTCATTTGTTACTTTTTTGTTTTTGTGTCGTTCTAAACAATTGACATATACCTATTTATAAAATAGTTTCATATTTTGTATCGGGAAGTGATTGTATCAAAACCAATTCACAAACAAATTTAACAATGAATTAAAATGACAGAATTAATAGCGCAATATCCTTACGTATTACCCATTATCATTTTCTTTGGGAGAATTTTTGATGTTACACTGGGTACTTTGAGAATAATCTTTGTTTCGAAGGGAAAAAGAACAATAGCACCAATTATCGGTTTCTTTGAGGTATTTATATGGGTTGTGATTATTTCTCAGATTCTTTCACATGCCAATGATTTGATAGCTTATCTTTCTTATGCAGCCGGCTACGCTACAGGTACTTACGTGGGCATGCTGATAGAGAGCAAATTGGCATTCGGTGTATTGTTATATCGGGTTTACACCAAAGAGAGTGGCAGTGAGCTTGTAAAAATGCTGAATGAAAACGGATTCGGAGCTACCATGATTCGTGGAGAAGGTTCAGTGGGCAAAGTGGATGTGATAGAAACGGTAGTGGCACGACAGCAAATGAAAAAAATAGAACAGGTAATCGATGATTTCGACGAAAACGCGTTCTATGTAACTGAAGATGTCCGCACAGCCCAAAATGGTATTTTCCCTAAAACCGTCAAATTCTTTAAACGCTGGAGACCGGGGAAATAGAAATTGTCTCAAAAAATAAACAATCATAAATTTTATTGAAATGGATAAAAACAACGCTACCAATGACCCTTCACAAAGACCCAATATTAATTGGAAAAGTTTTTTGTGGACACTTGCATTGTTGCTGATTCTTAATTCTTTAGTATTTCCTTATCTGTTCAAACCCAAAATTATTCCGACGCCATACAGCACTTTTATCAATAAAGTCGATTCGGGATTAATCAAGCAGGTAAACATTGAAGGAAACAAGATTTATTATACCACGCCTGGTGACACAACCGACCGAAAGGGTGATACGATAGACTACATTTTTCAAACGGGGAAAATGGATGATGCCAATTTAGTTGACCGATTATTGATGGCAGACAGTCCCAACGAAAACGGGAAAATTGAATTTAGCGAAACCATTCCCCGCGAGAACTCCCCCATTTTAAATTTCTTGCTTTTCTGGGTATTACCGGGAGCAATTTTCTATTTTATTTGGAGAAACGCAATGAAATCAATGGGTGGAAGATTGGGCGGAAACTACATGAGTTTCGGGCAAAACAAAGAAAAAATTTATGCCGAAGATGAAATTAAGACAACCTTTGCTGATGTAGCGGGACAAGATGAAGCCAAAGAGTCCCTACACGAAATAATCGACTTCCTGCACAACCCCAAGAAATACAACGAAATGGGCGCTGCACTACCCAAAGGTGTTTTGTTGGTCGGTCCTCCCGGAACCGGTAAAACGCTGATTGCAAGAGCAGTTGCAGGTGAAGCTAAAGTGCCGTTCTTTGCCCTTTCCGGATCTGAATTTGTTCAAATGTTCGTGGGGATGGGTGCTGCCAAAGTACGCGACCTATTCAGCCAGGCAAATAAAAAAGCACCTTGCATTATTTTTATTGATGAGATTGATGCCGTTGGCAAAAGACGCGATGGAATGACTTCTAACGATGAACGCGAGCAAACGCTGAATCAATTGCTTACAGAAATGGACGGTTTCGACGGACAAAAAGGAGTTGTTATTCTGGCAGCGACCAATCGTCCTGAGAGCCTCGACAAAGCATTGCTTCGTCCGGGCAGGTTCGACCGCCGGGTTCAAATGGAACTTCCCGATTTGGAAGGACGAAAAGCCATCTTACAAGTGCATCTGAAAAAAGTAAAACACGAAGCAATAGACTTGGATTTGATTGCCCGGGCAACATCGGGGGCATCGGGTGCAGAATTGGCCAATATTGTGAATGAAGCTGCCTTAAGAGCTGTAAGAAACGAAAGCAGCAATGTGACAACAAGCGATTTGGAAGAAAGTATTGAAACCGTGATCGCAGGAGCAAAACGTAAAGGGAAAGTGATTTCCGACGAAGAAAAACGCGTCATTGCTTATCATGAAATTGGACACGCTATGGTTGCCGCCATGCAGTCGCACTCAGCTCCCGTGCACAAAATCACTATTATTCCCCGCACATCGGGAGCACTTGGCTATACGATGCAGATTGATGAAGGCGAACGTAACTTGTATAGCAGAGAGGATTTAGAAAACAGAATAGCTACATTTACAGGCGGACGTGCTGCTGAAGAGATTATCTTTAACAGAATTACCACGGGTGCATCCAACGACATTGAACAAGCCACAAAAATTGCCCGTGCTATGGTTACCCGCTACGGAATGAGTGAAGAGTTTGATATGGTAGCTTTGGAAACGGTAAATAACCCTTATTTAAGCAGCGACACATCTTTGAGTTGTTCTCCCGAAACAGCTGCCCGGATTGACGATGTTGTACTTTCCATAGTGAAAAATGCACACGAAAAAGCAAAAAAAATCATTCGCGAAAATGAGGCTAAAATGCATGAATTATCAGAATATCTCCTAAAAAAAGAAACCATTACAGGAGAAGAATTTATGAAAATATTGGAGGATAAAACAACACATTAAAGGTAGTATCCCCAAAATGATAAAGGAGGAATATTTTTTTCTTTTACTTAATTGAAAAAAGACCGTTAGTTTTGATTCTAACGGTCTTTTTTTATTTCAACTTATTGAGTACTAATCAACAATCACCTTTACCCGTCGTACCTTATCCACTTGAAGGATATAAACTCCCAGTGGTAAAACCCGACTTGTAAAATCACCTTTTCCTTTGAAAGATTGCAGCAACTGTCCGCTCATATTGTAAATATTCAAGGCAGATTGGACACCGCCAACAGTAATTTTTTGGTCAAAAATGGTTATAAGATTATCATTTTTTACACTTTCAACTCCGGAAGCCATTTTTTTCCATCCTTCCACAGTAATGTTTACAGTAGGATTATCTTTGAACTTAGCCTTACGGTTTTCAGGCAGACTGCTTCCATCAGCAAGGCACTCCTCATAAGCCCAGTCTTTTCTGTTCCAGCACTTGAATTCTACGTCTGCAACGTTTTCGATTACAGCGGTAAATGTCCCGTCTGAATTTTTCACTGCCGGTATTGCTTCTTCCAACTTCCATCCATTTCCAAAACTACCTACTAAATATACGCTATCAGTTCCGGCAGGTACAGAGGTGATGTTAACAGTAATATCACCCACATTTATGGGGTCATAAATTTCCTTAAACCCGGTACATACCACGCTCACCTCGTCATTCTCACCACCGTTGCCATAATAAGAGAAGTTTTCTCTCTGCGTCTGTTCGTATGTCCAGCTTGGACCAGAAGCAAATTTGAATTCAAGAAGTTGTGGATCAATGTCTGGCACTGTGTAGGTGTAGTATTTTCCATCTGCATCTTCCTCAACAAAAGTCATTTCCTTTATGGGCTGTTCCCAATTGACAAAACTTCCGGTAATGTAGCAGAAATTCGTGGTTTTCGGAACCATTACGTTTATCTTAATGTCTCTCGGAGTTTCAGGTGTGAAATATTGCTTGAAAGAGTTCACCACAGCTCCCTGCCATCCAACTGCACCATAAGTAAAATCGTCAGCAGGGTCAGCTTGTTCATACTTCCAATCCGGTCCTGCTAAAAATTTGAAATTGTAACCGTCTTCAACATTATCAGGCACGGTAATATCAGCTTCAAACTCCACAAGAGATCCCTCCACTCTGGTCATTGGAGTAGCAGAAGGATTCCAACCATTAAAACCACCGGTAGCGTACACCACCTTAGTTGAATCAGGCACCTGAACTTTTAATTTTACTGTTTGATCAGCAAAACTAACATTGGCTATTGCAAATAATGCAACCAGCAGCATTAAAGAATAATTTTTTTTCATAAGGATAAATTTTAAATGTTAGTAAAAATATTTTTTAAATTGTGTCATTTCTTCCAAATACAGGAAGTTAAACTTTTACCCGGTAAAGTAATGTCAAAATGATGATTTCCATCCTCTATCGTCATTTGAAAAGATGTTGCATTTTCATTTTGAAGTACAATTCCGTAAGTTCCATCAGGGTTCAGAGCTGCAGTGGCACGCACACCACTCGGCATATAGCCGGAAGTGCCGATACGGAGAGAGCCGGGCAACAGCACTTTTGACATATGTCCTATGAAATAATAATGTGACTTTCTGTCCAATGTTTTATAATCGGACGAATTGATATCCACAGCTCCATAACAGGTCGTACAACCGCCGGGGCGATTGGGTCCGCGATTATCATCCAGCATATAATTCCAAACAATCACAGCTTTACAGTGGCGGTTCAATGCACCAATGCCGATTTCCTTCATTGTCCACATTAAATCACCATCAAAGGAATAATTCCAGGTTCCTATAGACATTTCAGTGAAATAAAGATTCTTATCCGGACGAGCACTGTGAATTTTGGTAAATTCCGAACTGCTTCCTCCGTACGCATGATAAGCAGCACCGTCAATATATTGAGCTGCTTCGGGATCTTCGTAAATTTTTAGGGGGTAATCTTGCTGGTCAGCAATGCCGTCATAGTTAAAATTGTGGTCAAAAACCACAATTTTCGTTTTCAAATTAGCTTCGGCAAACTTAGGTCCCAACGCAGTTTTAATAAAATCGCGCTGCTCCTGCCAAGTCATATAGAGCGAAACCGAATTTCCACGATTCAAAGGCTCATTCTGGATCGTAATTGATTCTATCGGGAAACCTTCTTTCTCCATAGTTTGAACCCATTTGACAAAATAAGTAGCATAATCCTGGTAGTATTTTGGGTTCAGTTGACCGCTTGTCCATGAGTTATAAGCTTGTAAATCAATCAGGTTATTCACCTTCATCCATCTTGGTGGTGTCCAGGGCGACCCCATGATTTTTATTTTCGGATTAATAGCCAATATCTCTTTCAATATCGGATAAAGATCACGCACATCGTACGCATGCATCGCGAAATTTTCAATTCCCGGCTCATCACAGCAGGTGTATTCATCCAGCGAAAAATCAGAACAACCGATAGATACACGTATATAGCTGTAACCCATTCCTTTATCAGGACTGAAAGATTCTTCCAGCAATTTTGTTCTATCTTCCTTTTTCATTTTCAACAAATTATAGCACGAAGAACCGGTAATTGCTACCCCAAATCCATCAATAGTCTGAAAGGTTTGCTCAGGTTTCAAAGTAAGCGTTTTCTCAATGTTCATATTGATTCCCGTACCAAAGCTTTTTGAAACCGAATTGAACAACATCGTTTTATCAGCCGTAGTTACGTAGGTGTTCACATCTTTCGTTTTCTTCTCATCAGGCTTATCGTTTTCCGGACTATTACCTCCTTCGCACGATGTACAACTCACAAAACTAAGCAGTATCGCAATAACATGAAGATAATTAATAATTTTGACCATAGAATTATATTTAATCGATTTTCACAATTTCAGTTGTTTTGGCATTAACATCAAGTGTAATGCGATATACACCTTTGAAAGGTACATCAGAACCGCGCCAGTTACCTACGTTGCCGGCTTCAGCACTACTTTTAAGCGGAGATCCTATTGTATAAGCGATTGATGATTCTTCGCCATGGTCCCAGCCTCTGTAGTGGAAGAACTTAAAGTTACATGTTCCAAAACCGGTTCCTTCTGTGTTATCTTCGTTTTCAAGATAAACGGTAGCCTGATAAACTCCGTTTGAAATTTTCCGGCAAGGCACATAGTCAAGTGGTGTATTCCAGTTCCAGCTTGTAGTAATAGCATACGGTTGCGACGGGCGACCCATTCCCATTCCACAAATCCACAACGCATCCGGAAATTCTACGGTTGGCATGGGTTCAATGTAGAGATAATCGCCTGCAATGTGATAATAAGCTTTATACATGCCTGTTTCACCAAGGAATTTTGCTTTGTTCTCTCCGGTTATTTCAAAATAATCAGGAGCTAATCCGTTTGAAAGATTAGCAATACCCGTAAAACTAACTTCCACATCTTGTCCAAAATACAAAGTTGCACCACGGAATTGCTTTGCATCCGAACCAAGCAAGGAAGATGGCGAAAGTGTCAAATCAACGTTCACATCAAGAAAAGTGAGTGGTTCAAAAGGTTTCCCGGCTACATCTAATCTGAAGTTAATGGCATCAAAGGTACACGAAGAAATATTAACCAATGATTCATCCTCAACCAAAATGGGATCCTCTCCTTGTTCTACAAGTGTTATCTCACCACTTTTCGTCCCGAAAACAACCCCCGACCAATCTACACGTCCAAATGCTGTTTTTTTCGATGCAACGTAACAGGAGAATTTGTTAGGAAATTCAATACCGCTTACCGAGTAAATTAAATTCTCGGAATCGGTTAAAATCAGTTCTTTCGTAGGCAATCCGCTTGTAATGGTAGAAGGAATCAGGTATAAATTCTGTATCTCCGGCCTGTTTCCTATGGTATTATCTATTAGCATTTCCGTTTTGAAACCTTCCACATTTATTGCTGTCAGATAAACCTTAACTTTTTCTTTATCAGGCATTCCCACTCCGAAAGGAATATGGTATTTCTTAGTAATACTTGCTGTATTTCCCTTTGTTCGGATGGACTCGGAAATAATTAGCCTATTGCTGACCGCAATTTTCACTTCCAGCGTAGAGAGGGGGTTTGCATCACTCACATCAGCAGTTAGCGTAATGGAATCGCCATACTGAATGGAGTTTTCAGCAACACTGGCTGTCAGTGAAGGGAAACTTTCCGGATAGTGTGTTCTAAATTCGCTATCCTGACATGAACTTGCAAAAACAAGCGCCAAAATAATGATGATATAATGTATGTTCTTCATTTTCTTTTTGTTCTAAATATTATGGAAAAACGATAACGATTAATAGTAATCATACTTACAACATTTTGTTTTATAGTGGACCACAACTCCCCCCTTGGGGGGGTCGGGGGGCTAATTAGTATCCCGGATTTTGTACCAGGTTAGTATTTTCGTCCAACACCGGTTGGGGAATGGGGAGCAACTCTGATTCAACCGAAAACTCACGGGCTTGTTTTAGCCGTCCCGGGTCACGCTGATTCAAAGTATTCATCACGCTTTGCAGTTTTTCATGTCGAATCAAATCAAACAAGCGATGACCTTCAAATGCCAGTTCTAATCTTCTTTCGAGCAGAATAGCATCGAGCAGACTTTCTTTGGATGATACCGCTGCTGCTGACAACACGGGTAAATTCACTCGTTGACGTACGGTATTTACTACCTGAGCAGCTTGTGACAGTTGATCTTTTCTGGCGAGTGCTTCGGCTTTCAAAAGCATAATGTCCGCACCACGTAGCTTGATAATTGAATTCACGTTGGAACGGCATTTATATACAAACGGATAGTTTTTCGAATCATAGTAATTCGACCAGGTAGTCTCATAATATACGATGGATTCGTTTTTACGTTTCATATCACCCGCATCGTCAAAGGCTTTGATCAGGTCTCTCGATGGTGTCACCCATTTAGCCCAGGTAAAATAGAAATCATAATCAAGCAAATCTCTTCCAAACATCCAGGTTACCCAGTTTCCACTTCCGGTAAAATATTGAAGTTCAAGTATGGATTCGGAAGTATTTCTTACTTTTGCATCTGTTCCTGAATCATTCAATCCGAACAAATCACTATAATTGGCTACCAGACTGATTCCGTCTGCCAACACCTGATCGGCAAAATAAATCACGCTGTCGGGATTTTGAACTTGTCTCTCCGCATATACTTTGGCAAGCAACGCTTTTGCCACCGTTTTTGAAAGAATGGTTTTATCCGCATTGTTAATGGCCGGAGCATGTTCCAAAGCGCTTCTCAAATCGCTGACAATTTGTGCATAAGCTTCTGCGGGCGTATTGGATTTTGGAAAATACAGCGGATAAACTTCCTCGATATTTTCTGCCGTAATTTTCCCGGCTTCTTGGGTAATAACCGGGAAGTTTCCAAACCACCTCACCATGTCAAACATGATCATGGCCCGGTAAATCTTGGCCTCGGCTTTCCATTGATTTCTTTCAGGCTTAGTCAAAGACTCGTCGGGTACCAGGTCAATATTACTGATAATACTGTTAGCTGCGGCTATATCACCCATATACCGATCCCAGTCGCGGGCTATTACACTATTGCTGGCATCCAAGCTGTTAGTTTCCACGGGTACCACCTCTGCACCTGTTGTTCCGGCGTATGCATTATCCGAACGACATTCCGAAAACAGCAAATAATCAAGATACCAATGCTCCTGATTGCCCGTCATACGTTGATAAATGTTTCTGTAAATAGCAAGCATCGCTTCACGGTCCTTATATTTTATCTCCACTCCGGTTGTATCTTTCGTGCCTAATGTATTTTCAGAAAGTTGAGAAACAGGCTCATAGTCAAGATCGCAGGCTGTGAAAAGTAAAATGAACAGCCCTATACTTAATTTTAATATTTTATTCATATGTTGCATAATTTCAAAATTAGATGTGGTTCAAATTAAATTTCAATATTCAGCCCAACAATAAAGGAGCGTGTTTGTGGATAAGTTCCATAATCGATTCCTTGCACATTACCTGAATTTCCCCATTGATTTACTTCCGGGTCAAATCCAAGGTATTTGGTGAAGGTAAATAAATTAGTAACGGTGGCATACGGCTGTATTTTTCGGATGCCCACTTTTTTCATCCAGTTCATATCAAAATCGTAGGATAAAGTAACATCCTTGATACGGAGATAACTTCCATCTTCCACAAAATAGGATGAAATCTTCATGTCGTAACCGGCTTTCGGGATAGATGTGATCATTCCCGGTCTGCGCCATCTATCAATAACTCTTTTGCTTTGATTTTTAGGATCGTACATCCCTTCCGACTCAACTCTGGATACGTTAAAAATATCATTTCCGTAAGTTCCTTGCAATAAAATGCTTAGGTTAAAATTTTTATACGAAAATATATTGGTCATACCGTACGTAAAATCCGGATTCGGGTCACCGATGTAGGTCCTGTCTGACGCATTAACAACCCCGTCATTGTTTTTGTCCACGTACATCAGCTCGCCTGTTTCGGGATCTACACCTGCTGATTCATACCCCCAGAAACCACCCAATGGTCTTCCCGGCATATTTTTTACAGCATAATCAGAAAGGATATCGGTTACACGGGCATCATAATACACTTGTTTAAACACAAGACTTTCAAGCCTGTTTTTATTGTGAGAAATGTTAAAATCGGTAGTCCACTTAAAGTCTCCAATCAAGTTTTTTGAACTCATGCTCAATTCAATACCGCGGTTTGTCATTTCTCCTTCATTGCGCTGAATAGAGTTTACAGCCGCTGAGCCGGCCGGTAAGGTCACCCACATCAACATGTCGGTTGTCCGTTTGAAATAGTAGTCTAAATTCATGGTCAGCCTGCTTTGAAACACAGTTAAATCCATTCCAATATTGGTTTGTGTAGTCGTTTCCCAAGTCAGATCAGACGAACTCAAACTTACCTGCGAATAGGTTGGAACAGCATCTCCTTGCCCCGGCTTCCACCATTCTATACGGTTAAAATTGTACCTTTCCAGGTAGGCGTAATCCCCCAGCCCATCCTGATTTCCGGTTTGTCCCCATCCTGCACGTAGTTTCAGGTCATCCAGCCAATGAACATCAGCCAGAAATTTTTCTGATGACGCTCTCCATGCAGCAGAAACCGATGGAAAATATCCCCACCGACCCGATGGAGCCAGTTTACTTGACCCGTCAGCACGAACATTGACGGTAGCTAAATATTTACTGTCGTAGTTATAGGAAATACGTCCTAAGTAAGACATAATCGCCCATTGAGAAGCCGTTGTTCCATTTCCCGGGCTTATTTTGTTCGCTGCATTCAATGTCTGAACCAGGTCATTGGCATAGTGAGATGCAAACTGATAGCTTTGCGACCAGTCCGAAACGGTATAGGACGTACCCGCCATAGCTTCAAAACCATGCAGATTTATCTTCTTATTATAGGTGAGAATATTATCCAATATCATCACAGCCCCAAACGAGCGGTTGTCCTGTGCTTCTCCAAACTGCCCACGTCCGTAACTGGTGGAAATCGGGTCTAAGAAAGATGTATAATTGTAATAAGTCATATCCCCCGTGATGGAAGACGTTAGTTTTAGTTCAGGCATAAATGAAATCACACTTTTACCCGTTGCAAGCAGTCTGTGCGTGTTGTGTTTATTGTTTTTTGTTCTGGCTAAGTTCTCCAACGGATGAGTTAAATTGCTCACACCAAAGAAACGACCGTAATAATGTTTCGGATTATCTGCATCCCAAATTGGAGCGTAAGTTGGTGTGTTTATGACAGATAATATTACTCCGCCACGGTTAGAACCTGTTCCGGAAATAATATCACCAATGGAAATATTGTTTGAATAGGAAATATTCCCACTCACAGTGAGCCATTTAAACAATTCGGCATCTACTGACGAACGGAAATTAAACCGTTTAAAAGCGGTGGTATTGATAATTCCTGTTTCATCTGTATATCCACCGGACAAGAAATAGTTTACCTTATTGGAAGTTCCTGACGCAGACAACTGATAATTACTCCTAATACCTGTGGTAAATGTTTCGTCAAACCAATTAGTTTGGTCGGTAAGACCGTCGGGAAGCACTACGGAAGATTGCAAATCGCTCAGGTATTCTTTGTATTCAGCTAAGTTCAGCGATTCTATCCTCCTGCTGATATTGGTAATACCCTTGTAAGTACTGAATGAAATAGATGAGCGGTCTTTTGGTGCCGCGGCTTTGGTGGTGATCATCACTACACCATTTGCACCACGCGAACCATAAATAGCTGCTGACGATGCGTCTTTCATGATCTGCATGCTCTCAATATCATTAGCCGAAAGAAAATCAATATTATTCATCGGCACGCCATCCACCACGTAGAGCGGATCGTTACTGGCATTCATGGATGTTGTTCCACGTACCCGAATTACCATTCCCGCACCCGGACGACCATTGGGCTGAATTACCTGAACTCCGGCTGCTTTTCCCTGAATTGCCTGCGCTGCTGATGTGATGGGGCGCATGTCTAAATCTTCGGTAGAAACCGATGAAACGGCAGTAGTCAGGTCTCCACGCTTCTGAACACCATAGCCAATTACAACAATTTCATTCAGACCCGTGGCTTCTTCCGTCAGAACAATATCATTGACCAACTGTGATGACAAGATAACTTCCCGGGTGTTCATTCCAACATAGGAAAAAACCAGCACATCCCCCTGCTTGGCATGAATGCTGTATTCTCCATCAATATTGGTAATAACACCGATGGTTGTACCTTTTACAAGCACACTTACACCAATAAGCGGTTCACCTCCGACATCTTTTACGGTACCCCGGTAAGGACTTGTTGATTGTGCTGATACTGCTGTTGTAACAAGTGCCAACATCAACACCATCAGGAAAAAAACATTCTTACTTTGTGTTCTCATATGTGTTGTGTTAAGTTTGAAATTCATAACCGGTAAATTGATTCTCTACTTCTTCGTTATTGTTTGTTTTAGTTCTCCAACTTGTATGATAAAATCACCTTCTTCACATACCCATTCATTTTGAGGGTTTACAAATGCCAAATCTTGTGGTGTAATTACAAAATTAACCTGACGACTTTCATTGGGTTTCAAATCAATTTTTTGAAAGCGTCTCAGCCTTTTTACATCCGGCGTAATAGAAGCATATACATCTGAAGAATATAATAAAACACTTTCCTTGCCATCTCTATCGCCGGTGTTTTTTACTGTAACAGCTATTGAGATTGAGTCTCCATCCGAAAAAACAGCAGGACTGACAACCAAATCACTGTATTCAAAGGTCGTGTAACTTAATCCATGTCCAAACTCAAATTGAGGGAGATAATCACCATCAATCTTTTTCCCTTCTTCTATCGCTCCCATATCTTCTGATGGCTTGTGATAATAAGTATATAAAGCGCTCGGATAACGCGGATAAGTGTATGGCAACCTGCCGGAAGGATTAGTTTTTCCTGCCAAAATTTCAGCCAAAGCATCTCCCCCGAAATTGCTTGTTAAATAGATGTTGACGATTGCAGCAGATAAGGGTTCAATTTTATTGATACATCTCGGACGACCGGAATTAATCACAAGGATAATGGGTTTTCCTGTTTGCGCTAACTTTTTTGCTAACTCTATTTGATTATCGCTTAAATATAAATCCTGCAAATTTCCGGGTTTTTCAGCGTAAGAATTTTCTCCCACACACAGGATGATGTAATCCGACTGTCTTGCTGCGCTAATGGTTTCCTGCAATTTATCAAATCTGTCTATATTGAAGTTGGCTTCGTTAACATAGCTTACGCCCGGCAAATATTTGACATGCTTTTGACCGAATTGCTCGGATATGGCCTCATAGATAGTATTAAAACCAGCGGTATAATAATCGGTCTTTTCTCCCTGCCAGGAATAGCTCCAGCCACCATTCAAGGTTCTCATGCTATGAGCATTCGGACCACAAACCAGAATCTTTTTGCCGGAATCAATGGGCAACACCTTGTTTTCATTTTTCAATAAAGTGATGGCTTCCAAAGCTGCCTGACGAGACCAGTCCGAAAACTGTTGAGAAGCAAATTCCGGATAATCTTTAAGATAAGTGACTGGATTCTCAAACAATCCTAATTTCTCCTTCAAGGTTAAGATACGTCTTACAGATTGATTGACCCTTTTTTCTGAAATTGCCCCTTCTTTTACCAATACTACCAAAGTATCACAGAAAGTTTCGTAATCATAAGAGGACATGGAGATATCTATTCCGGCATCAATAGCTAATTTTATGGCTTCTTTCATATTAGAAGCTACTTTGTCCCGGGTATATAATTTATCTATGTCCATCCAATCGGACACTATAACGCCTTCAAATCCTAATTCTTCACGCAGTAATTTTGTCAAAAGATCAGGATTGGCATGAACTGAAATTCCGTTGATTATACCGGAATTGATCATAATGGTATGCGAACCACTTTCAATTGCTGCTTTGAACAGTGGAAGATGATACTCTCTTAAAATGTGTTCAGGAACAAAGGCAGGAGTACGATCTATTCCGCTGTTAGGCACTGAATATGCCAAAAAATGTTTTATACAACTTGCTACGTGGTTTGCATCTATACCATTTTTCGAGTCTCCTTCCATAGCTTTAACCATTTCAGCTCCCATTACGGTTCCTACATAAGGGTCTTCTCCAAAACCTTCAAACTGTCTCGAAAATCTTGGGTCAGCACCTAGATCCAAAACCGGTGAAAAATTCCAGGGGATACCACAAGCCCGTGTTTCGTAAGCTGTTGCCTGAGCCATTCTATAAGCATGTACAGGATTAAATGTGGCGGCTAATGCTATCTCGTGAGGGAATAATGTGCCGTCCGCCGTATAAGTTGTGCCATGTATTTGGTCTAATCCATAAAGAATGGGGACAGACAATCTTGTTTCTTCTACGGCAACTTGTTGGATTTGAGATAATATTTGGTTCCATTCGAGCGCAGGCAAGGCTCTGTTATTAGTTGTATTTAATATTGAACCTACGTGGTATTCTACTACTGCACGACGTAAAGCCGCAGTATCAATAACAAATGGTTCGTTACTGCTGAATCTGGTGTCGCCTGTACCTATTACATCCAAAGTAATTTGGGCCATCTGCCCTACTTTTTCTTCTAACGTCATTTTAGACAGGAGTTGCTCTACTTTCGCTGAGCTCTCTTGTTGTTTACAACTATAAAAGAAAAATGGTACAACGATGATGGTTAAATAGAAAATAAATTTTAATCGCATATTGCTTAAACTTTAAAGTTTTCTCTAAGCAAATATACGAAATGGAATTACTAAATCTTCTGAGTGGAAAAAATTGGGGATATTGTTAAATGTTAACCTACTAAAAATGAGTATTTTAACTAAATATTAGACTCAAAATAAGTGGATTTCAATTGAGTTTTTTTATGTTTTTTTGCTTATTTTGTAAACGTTCCTATTTTCTTCACCATCATTTCAAAATCATTTCTTGAAACTTTTGCTTTGTTTTTGATTTTTGCGCGATAGTTATAGATGGTGTTAGATGAATAATGAAGTAGTTCAGCAATTTTGGCACTGTTGTCAATTCCAAGACGGATAAGCGCAAAAATACGCAGTTCAGTATTCAACAGTTCGTCTTTTTTCAGAATAATTTTCTCATCATCCATCAAAAGGTCGTTAAACTCGCTTACAAAGTCAGGATAAAGCCGCAAAAATGATCGATCAAAGTTATCGTAGAATTCTTTCAGTTCGCTTTCTATAAAATCAGTTGATTTGGCATCATCAATCACCTCCTTCAACTTACCAACCGATAGTTTCTTTCTTACACTTTTTCGATACGAGTCCATTTTATCGATGTAAAACGAGCAAAGCGACAAAAAGTGTCCGATATACTCTTCTTTTACCTGATTCGATTCTAAAAGTTCAGCGTTTGTGTTTTTAATTTTTTCGTTAAAAATACTTAATTCCCAATTCAGGCGGTTCAGTTGGTCATTAATTTTCACTGTCTGCTTGTTTACTTTTGAAATCTTTCTGTTCTGAAATAAAATCCCTACCCCTGAAAGCAGGAGCAACAAGGTCAGGAGACTGATAAACCTCAATAAAGTACGCAATTGCTTTTCCTGCTGTGCTTTATTTAATTGGTAAGCATTGTTGATTATAGCTTGAACTTCCGCTATTTGCGTATATCTCAGTCGAGCGTTAAAGATGTTGGCATTATTTACAGAATAGTTGATGTACTGATATGCCCGATTCACATCACCCAACTCAAACATGATTCCGGCAAGTTCCCACGATGAAGCATTATCAGTAATTCCGAGTTTCAAGTCAGCAATAGCTGATTTAAAAAGCCATTTCTGACGAGATTTTATATCACCACTTTCCTTGTAAATCAGTGATCTCAAAAAAGTGATCACAGCATACTCATGACTGTTTTCCGGAACACTTTGCAAGCGTTTGTCATTAAATTCAAGTGCAACTTTAAAATCCCGGATACTTCGGAAATCCGATTCTTTAATACGTAAATAAAGATCACTATCCCGGGGCAGAATATTTAATTGCAAATTTTTATACTTATCAGCTATTCCCCGGTAAGTGTTACTCAATTCCGGATCTTTACTGTAAAATGAAAGTTCTCCGTAGGTATGTTCCATGCAACTGTAATAACTAAGCAGAAGATTCGGCGTTAAATCAACTTCACTAATTTCATCCAGCAAATCTATTGATTCTTTGTACAAACCGATAGATGCGAGTAAATAAGCCAGTTGTATTTTTGTTTCTATTTGCAAATCGACATTATTAACATCTTCTGCAAGAGCAATATTTTTTTTCAAATACACAATGGCGGAATCAGAGATATAGGGGCGGTATTCCTTGTAAATTTGCTGATTGACAGAATAAAGCTGTTGGGGTGTAAGGAATTGTTTTCCCGCTTCAAATTTCAGATTGTCAATACGATCGTGCCTTTCAGCAATATACATTTCGTATTTGCTTAGCAATTCGTCATACACATGCATCAGTGAGTCTGTTTCCTTGTCTAATGCTGATACCGGAATTACAAACACTGAAAAAAACACTAAAAAAACTATCAGATTCCTCATCATCCATTGAATTTTCACGAATATTTCTTCCGCAAATTTAGAAAAAATAATCATAATATAATAATGGTGTTGACACAATTTGTTTTTCTATAAATTGAGGTTAAGCATCTTATAATCAGTGCTCAACACTCAAAACTCAATACTCAGAACTCAATACTCAATACTCAGAACTCAATACTCAAAACTCAATACTCAGAACTCAATACTCAAAACTCAATACTCAAAACTCAATACTCAGAACTCAGAACTCAAACCATCTTTAACTGATCAAAGTCAAATAAATCATACTTTTTCATCCAAAACGTAGGAAAATTTTTGTTTCTTTGTCTAAGAACTATTGAACAACTGAGAGTGTGAACAAATGTCTGATGAACAATTGATAGAAAAGATACTTTCCGGGGATAAGGAAGCATTTCGCCTGTTGATGGAGAAATACCAACAGCAGGTGTTTTATGTGGCAATGGGTTTTGTCCATTCAAGAGAAGATGCCGAAGATATTACACAAGAAGTTTTTATTCGGGTGTTTCACTCGTTAAATTCATTCAAAGAAAAATCGCTTTTGTCTACTTGGTTGTATCGGATTGCGCTGAATACCTCTATCAACTATGTTAATAAAAATAGAAGGCGAAATTTCTTTACAGAAGCCGGTGATAGTCTGATGAATTTATTAAACAAAAGTAACGAAGAAAAAGACGTTCATCAGCAACTTGAAGCAGCAGAAACAGAAAAAAGCATACAAAAGGCGATAGACGAACTACCGATAAAACAACGCAAAGCCTTTATATTAAGTAAGTATGAGGAACTATCGCAACGCAAAATTGCTGAAATAATGCAAACTTCCGAAGGGGCTGTAGAACAACTTCTGGTACGTGCGAAAAAGAATTTACAAAATAAATTAGCCCATCTCGTAGGAAAATAACAAAACAACTGTCTAACCAAACAGATATCAGGTAGAGACAATTAGACAATAGAATTAAAAGTTAATATGAAACAGAGAAACAAATTAATCAGCCACACAAAAAAGTCCCCCCTGGGGGATTTAGGGGGCTTTGATAATTACATAGACAACTTTATTCGCAAAGAAAAACAGGAACAAGTCAATCCCTATCTTGCAACACGTGTGTTGGCGAAATTGGAGGAATATGATGAAACCGCAGTTATTGTTCCAATATGGAAAAAAATTGCAGTTGCTGCCAGCTTTGTTTTGGTAATTGCAGCAGGTTTTGGATTGGGAAGCTTTGTACAAGGGGAAAAAGAATATATTTCCATCAATATTAATGATGCACAACTTGAAAATTTAAATTTTTATACATTAATGGATCATGAATAATAAAAACAAAATACTGATTTGGATCATTGTCTTGCTGGCGATACTAAACTTAACGACAATCGTTTCCATTATACACCACAGATACAAGGACAAACAAGCTGCTGAAACTGTGATTATTACAGGACAAGGGCAAAATCCGTTAAGCGGTAGATTTTTTATGCAAGAAGTGGGATTTGACAACGAACAAATGGAGCAATTCAGGCAAATAAACCGAAACTTCAAGCCAAAATCCAATCAAATCATTTGGCAAATGGACAGTCTGAAAGTGTTGATTTTTGATGAGCTAAACAAACAACAAGTTGATACGGCAAGACTAGAACAATTAAACACAGCATTAGGGAAATTGCATGCGGAACTGAAAGATGAAACCGGCATGTTTTACTTAAAACTGAAAGAAATTTCAAACGCGGAGCAAATTGAAAAACTAAAAAGTGCTTTTGAACCGCTCTTTTATCAGGAAAATAGCCCTACTCAAGGTAGAGGCAGAGGCGGCAGACAACAGCCCTGTTATGACAATGAAATCCAAAATTAAAAACAGCAAAATATTTAAACAAGAATTTATACAAATAATGATTTAAAAACAAGAAAATTATGAAAACAATTGTGTTTACAGTTGCGTTTGCAATGATGACTGTAGTAGCTTTCGGTCAAAACAATCAACCAGCAAAAGCTACAAATAAAGTTCAAACGGAAAAAGTTCAATCTCAAAAAGGTCCTAATTTCGTGGATAAAAACAAAAATGGAATTTGCGACAATTTTGAAAACGGAAATCGCCCGGCACGTGGTCAGGGAAAAAATAGTCAAGGAGCAAAGTTCGTGGACAAAAATAAAGACGGTGTTTGTGACAACTATCAATCCGGAAATCGCCAGGGACGTGGTAAAGGACAAGGTAGAGGTAGCAAAGCTTTAGGTACTAAGAAATAACTATTCCTCGTTAAGTATGTCCTGGTTATTTGTTAATTAAAAACTGTTCTGAGATAGCTCCAGTTTTTACAAACACTCAACTCATTAATTCAAAAAATGAAAATCAGAAAAAACATTGCAATTAGCGAAAACGGCTTTATTTTCAATCCGATGACCGGAGATAGTTTCAGCGTGAATGAAACAGGCGTTTTCATTCTTCAAAAGCTGAAAGACGGCGGAAGTGAAGAGACTATTCTTCAAAATTTAATGGATGAATATGACCTGGACACTTATACTGCTGAAAAAGACTTAAACGATTTTTTGTCCATGTTGAAGAGCTATCAATTGATTACCAATGAATAAGCGAAAAATTACTGTAGCAGTTACCGGACTGAACAACATCGACAGTCCGGGACCGGGCATCCCCGTTATTCGCGGGCTAAAGGAGAGCGAAAGCTTAGATATTCGAATAGTGGGTTTATCCTACGAAACGCTCGAACCCGGAATTTATATGCACGACCTGGTGGATAAGGTGTACCAACTGCCCTTGCCAACAGCCGGCTCTGCCATGCTCAAAGAGAGATTGAAATACATTGTCAATCAGGAAAAGATCGATGTGCTTATCCCCAATTTTGATGCTGAACTGCACAATTTTATCAAAATTCAAGACGAACTGAAAACGGAATTAAACATTGCTACTTTTCTGCCGTCACAAGCTGTTTTTGATGAAAGACAGAAGTCCGAACTGGGAAAATTTGGTGAAAAGTATGGTGTGAAAGTTCCTGAAAGCAACATGATCAATCAGGTATTGGAAATCAGAAAACTGGAAGAAACCATGGATTACCCGATGGTCATCAAAGGGCGTTATTACGATGCTTATATCGCTTCATCTTACGAACAGGCAAGTACTTATTTTTATAAAGTAGTAGCAAAATGGGGTTATCCCGTTATTGTTCAGGAATTTGTAACAGGCACGGAAGTAAATGTAACGGCTATTGGAGACGGGAAAGGCAGTTGCATAGGTGCCGTGCCTATGCGAAAATTGTACATTACGGATAAAGGAAAAGCCTGGTCGGGCATTTCGTTGGAAGACGACGAGTTGATGAATATTTCCCGAAGGGTAATAGAAAATAGCAAATGGCGCGGCGGATGCGAGTTGGAATTCATCAAAACTAAAAATGATGAATACTACCTGCTCGAAATGAATCCCCGTTTCCCGGCTTGGGTGTATCTCGCCAATGGTTGCGGACAAAATCATCCCGAAGCACTTGTAAAAATGGCGCTCGGTGAAGAAGTTCAGCCTTTTACAGATTATCAGAGCGGTAAAATGTTTATCCGCTACTCTTACGATCAAATCGTGGATATATCAGAGTTTCAGCAGATTTCCACTATAGGGGAAAGATAGATGTTGAACCTCCTAACTTCCCTAACTTTTTTAACTTCTATAACTTCTTTAACTTCTTTAACTTCTTTAACTTCTTTAACTTCTTTAACTTCTTTAACTTCTTTAACTACTAACTACTATTCATATGCACCCAACTTACGAAAGTCCAATCATTCAAAAATTGAATGCCGGAATGATGAATAAATTCGGAAGCCGGACAGAATACACACCTGTTAAATTTATTGATAATGTGGCAATTGCCGATTTGATGAGTGAATACGGCTCACCATTGTTTGTCATCAGCGAAAAAACCATTCGGCAAACCTACCAAAAAGCGTTAAAAGCATTCAAAATGCGTTATCCTAAAGTGCAATTCGCATGGAGTTACAAAACAAATTACCTGGATGCAGTTTGTCAGGTTTTCCATCAGGAAGGCAGTTGGGCGGAAGTTGTTTCCGGTTTTGAGTACCAAAAAGCCCTTTGCAATGGTGTTCCCGGCAATCTGATAATCTTCAACGGACCTGATAAATCCAAAGAAGATTTGATCATGGCAATTAAAAACCGCTCACTTATTCACATCGACCATTTTGATGAGTTGTATATGCTGATTGAAATTTTGGAAGAAATGGAAAACAGCAAAGCTCGCGTTGCCATTCGTATCAATATGGATACAGGCGTTTATCCGCAATGGGACAGGTTTGGTTTTAACTACGAAAACGGACAGGCATGGAATGCGATTGTAAAAATCATTGCACAAGAAAAACTGCAAATGGAAGGTCTGCATTGTCACATCGGCACCTATATGCTTACTGCAAACGCTTACGCCGTGGCTGCCCGCAAAATGTGTGAACTTGCTCAGGCTTACGCCAATACGACCGGAGAAAATATAAAATACCTGGACATGGGCGGTGGATTTTGTTCTTCCAATACCCTGAAAGGCTCTTATTTACAGGGTGTTGATATTATCCCCACTTTTGATGACTATGCCGAAGCAATTACCAGTACCATTCTTCAATTTGGTTTTCACCCCGATAAACTGCCCCTGCTGATTTTGGAAACAGGACGAGCATTGATTGACGAAGCAGGTTATCTGTTAGGGACAGTTTTGGCTACGAAACGCCTTGCCGATGGTCGCCGGGCTACGGTGCTTGACACAGGTGTGAACATCATGTTTACGTCATTCTGGTACAATCATCGTGTTTCGCCGGCTCAGGATTTTTCACAACATGCTGAAGAAACTGCACTTTACGGTCCACTTTGCATGAACATCGACTGCTTGCGCGAAAGCGTGATTTTACCGATTTTGAAAAAAGGCGACCGCATTGTCGTTCATGAAGTAGGCGCATACAATATGACCCAATGGATGCAGTTTATCACGCTAAGACCCAATGTGGTCATGATTGACACGACAGGAAAAGTGCATCTTATCCGCAAGCAGGAAACCCTAAATACCATTGTAGATTGTGAAATGGTGCCGGAGCATCTTTCTAAAATCAATCTTTAAGACTGAATCGCACATTATTGAGTCCACTTTGAATGAAAACAAAACTATTTTTTATCTCATTCCTTTTAGCCTTATCGACTGTTTCGGCTCAAACATCAAAAAGGGTATATGTTGCTACTGCCGGTACGTTAAGTGATTACATCACTACAACAGAATCCAAAAGTTTGAATCAACTTACAGTAACCGGCTACATTGATGCACGTGATTTTGCTTTTATGCGCGATAAACTTGAAGTGCTAACGGATCTTGATTTGTCGGGTTCTACCATTAGAGCCTATCAAGGTACATTGGGAACCAACAGTGGATATGAAACCATTTACAATTCCAATGAAATCCCAATGTATGCCTTTTACAATCCCTATTACGACACCTACAAGCACACTTTAAAAAGTTTTAAATTTCCGGCTCTTACATCAAGCATTGGTTATCTGGCATTTTATTATTGCTCAAATTTGTCAGGAACGCTTACAATTCCCGCGTCCTTAAAACAAATTACTGACTATGCATTTTATGGTTGTTTTGCATTAACCGATTTTTCAGTTAACAGCAATAATACAAGGTTTTCCTCGCTCGAAGGCGTGCTTTTCAATAAGAATCAGGATACTTTATTGGTTTGTCCGTCCGGCAAAGTTGCTACATTTTCAATCCCTGCTACTGTAAAACACATTTCCTCTTCTGCATTTGAAAACACTTATTCCCTAACTTCCGTTACTTTGCCCGAAGGTCTTAAATCCATAGGAACTTACGGTTTTTGTTATAGCGGTGGTATTTCCGGAGATTTGAACTTACCTTCTACCCTGACACGGATGGAAGATGGTGCTTTTTACGGTTGCTGGAATTTGACAGGTAATGTAAGTATTCCCGCATCGCTGACCGAAATCGGGAGTTATTGTTTTTTCGAAAGTAACAATCTGAGATCTTTTACTGTAAGTCCATACAACAGTAAATATGCTTCGGTGGACGGTGTGTTTTATAGTAAAAATATTGACACACTCTTTATATGTCCACCGACAAAAGCAGGAACGTTCACGATTCCGTCTTCTGTTAAAGCCCTTGGCGTTTATGCATTTCATAATTGCAATCTGCTTTCGGGTAATATGTCTATTCCGGATAATGTCTCTTTCATCGGCGATGGAGCTTTTTACAAGGCTACTTTATTGTCTGATTTTGTAGTTTCACCTGCAAACAGTACATTTACCGCTGAAAATGGGGTGCTTTTTTCAAAAGACAAATCCTTGCTGGTTGCCTGTCCGCCGGCAAAAACCGGAAACTATCAAATGCCGGCAACAGTACGTGAAATCAGTACGCTCGCTTTTGCATTCTGTAATAATTTGACAGGTTTGATGACCATTCCGGCGGGAGTAAATAAGATAGGTAAATACGCATTTTACGGTTGTAACAGCATAGACGGATTTGATGTGGTGTCTGAAAATATTCGTTACGCTTCGTCGGAAAGTGTGCTTTTCAATGCACAAATGGACTCAGCGCTGATTTGTCCCTATAAAAAAAACGGTTCATACACCTTGCCACAGACTGTAAAGCATATTGATGTCTCTGCTTTTAATGGTTGCAATCTGCTTACTGAAGTGGTTTTACCGTCATCATTAGTTTCCATTGGTGATTATTCATTTGGATATTGCAGTGGTCTTACACGTATTTATATTCCGCAAAGTGTAACAAAAATCGGATATGCGGCATTCAATAATTGCTCCGGTTTACAAGAATTTGCCATTCATAAATCTACACCGCCTACCGTGGATTATTACACTTTGAATTTGATTGACAAAGCGATTTGTCGCTTATCGGTACCCGTAGGTTCAAAATCGCTCTATCAAAACGCACCTTACTGGAAAGAATTTGCAAATATAGTAGAAACGAATTTCAGCTCAGGTGTAAAGATTGAAAAATCAGGGAATTATGGAATTGTAAGATATAAAGGGGGAATCATTGTAAGCGGTTTGAAGGAAAAAGATTTAGTTCGGATTTATAATGTGGATGGTCATACAATTAGAAGTTTTGTTGCTACTCAACCTAATGAAAATATTCCGCTTACGCAACAAGGTGTGGTGTTGATACAAATTAATAATACAACAATAAAGACTCTGTATTGAGCAAGAGCTGTCTGACGATAAGCTTGAACTCTCTTAAATAACGCTTATTCTCGTTTTAAAAATTAAGAGTATTTAGTTTTAAATATTTCAATTATTCTAATTTCTATCTAAAAGAAATGCAACATAAAAGCACCCTCAAGTCCATCGCCGCCCTGCACTTAAAAGCAACTTACAACAGCTATGGACAAATTTTCTTTTCCAAGCGAACATGGTTTGCCGTGACAATGCTGATTTTGAGTGTGCTGGACGTGCGCGTTGGATTGGGTGGATTGCTGGCGGTGATTATCACTAATTTACTGTCGCATCTGCTTGGCTTTTCAAAAGAAAAAATCGCTACCGGCGTTTACGGTTTCAATGCCGTTTTCATGGGAATGAGCCTGTTGTTTAAATTTTATTCCAACTCGTCGTTTTTATTGTTTTACATTTTTGGCGTAGTCCTTTCGTTTTTGCTGACGGTTTGGCTCGAAACAGTACTTTCTAAAAATAAATTGCCGGTACTGACTTTGCCTTTTGTGATTACAAGTTTTATTATAGACTTGTCTTTCAGGAGTTTTGCTAATATCGAACTAATTACTCCATTTGACCGATTTACCGTTTTGCTTGCCAAGCAAATGAGTATTCCGTGGTATGATTTGGTGCATTCTCTGGATAATATTCAGCTTCCTCAACTCATTTTTTACTACTTCAAAACACTGGCTTCCATCTTTTTTACCGATAGTATTTTGGTTGGGATATTGATTGCTGTGGCGTTACTTATCCATTCCCGCATCAAATCTACTGTAGCTTTTCTCGGATTTTTATTTGCTTTTTTGATCAGTAAAATTGTTGGTTTTGACCTACAACAACTTACCACTAACCTTGCCGGAACAAACTTTATTTTTTGGGGAATGGCGATTGGTAGTTTTTTCATTATTCCCAATATTTACAGTTACCTGCTTGTGGCAGGACTTACGCCTGTGCTTTTCCTGCTCTACGCGAGTATCGAAAAGCTGATTGCCGGAACAGGTTTAATCTCATACACCTTGTCATTCAGCATATTGGCTATTTTGTTGATTTACGTGCTTATCCACCGCTCGGCAAACAAATTCTTTATTTTTCCGCTTATTCAATATTATAATCCCGAGAAAACGGTCTATAAAAGCGTAAATTTTTTACAACGTTTCGGTAGCGATTTGCCTTTCAAAATGAAACTTCCATTTTTGGGTGAATGGACTGTAAGTCAGGGATATAATGGGGAAATTACCCACTTAGGTGAATGGGGTAACGCCCTTGATTTTGTAATAACAGACGATGAGAACAAAACCTATTCAGGCTCAGGAACGAGCAAAGATGATTTTTACTGCTACAATAAGCCGGTCCTGGCTCCGGCTGATGGCTACGTATATCAAATCAGCAATATTACCAAAGACAATGACATCAATGATGTAAACATCAATAAGAATTGGGGTAATACCATTATTATTAATCACTTAAATGGACTTTACACGCAAATCAGCCATTTAAAAATAGATAGCTTCAAAGTTAATATCGGAGATTATGTAACCAAGGGAACGGTGCTTGCTTCGTGTGGAAATTCCGGTCGCTCACCCGAACCGCATCTCCATTTTCAGGTGCAATTAAGTCCCGAAATCGGAGCGAAAACCCACCCCTACCCTTTTGGATATTATTTTGAAAAAACGAATGATAAGCCCATTTTTCGAATGGGTGAAGTGCCTGCAGAAAATTCTACTATTTACAATGTGGATAGTTTGGATTTAATCCACAACGCATTTAACTTTAAGCCGGGTAAAGAATTGAATATCAGCTTTAACGGAGAAAAATTAAGCTGGATAGTAGCAACCAACGAATATAACCAAACTTATATTTTCTGTAAAAAATCAAAATCAACGGCATACTTTGTCAACGACGGTACAATGTTTTATTTTACCGATTTTGAAGGACGAAAAAACTCGGCACTTTATACCTTTTATCGCAGTTGCTTCAAGCTTTTACTTGCCGGAGAGCGAAGCATCAAAATCAAAGATCGCATCCCACTGTCGAAAGAATTACCCTTGGCTGTCAAATGGTTGCAAGATTTTATAGCACCGGTAGTTTTGCTCAGTCAGGTCAATTTTTCATCACAACTGAACCAATTGGATAATCCGTATTATCCCGAATATGCCGGGTTTATCAATAATATTGAAGTCAAATCTTTCGGAAAAAAGCAACCAGTGACAGAATATAAGATTGAAATTTCTCAATCAAAAATTGATATTAGATCGGAAAAACAGAACCTATGTATAGAATGATTTTCATCCTGATAGTGATGTTTGTTTTTGGGGTAACAAAAGGACAGGAAACGCTCGTAAATGCTTTGAATAATAATTCGCAAACTTATTATTACGACAGCCTTAGCTTTGATCAGTATCAGAGACAGGATTACAAATCACTGATTGCTACATTAAAAGAAGCAGAACAGTTGGGTGTTACTTTTCCGTATTTGAATTACCGCAAAGCCATAGCCTATTACGAACTTAAAAACTATGCAAAAGCAGCAAAGTACTACGAAAAAGCTCTCTATGACGTGCCTGGTGATCTGTTTTTGAAGGAAAGTCTATACTCGGCTTATCTGCTTAGCGGACAAAGTGTAAAAGCTGATATTTTTGCTAAAACACTTCCAAAAATCAGTCAGGAGAATTTGGGTTTTTCCCCTTCATTCGTCGATTTTATCCGTATTTCCGGTGGATATGTTTTTAGCGATAATAATGAAAAAATGCGAAACAGCATAGCCAATCTTGATACCATCAATCAGTATCAGGATATGATGTTGGGTGGAATAACGCTTGGATTCAATCTTTCTAACCGCGTGAAATTGAATGCAGGTTACAATTTATTTAACACAAAATTTGAACGTTTCGCTCAAAACAGCTTACAACACAGTGATTTATTGTCACAACATCAATTCAATCTCGGCATGGAATTTCATTTGAAAAATAATTTTTCATGGGGCTTTACCAGTGGATTTTATGCCATTGAAAAAAACAATAAGTCAACTGATAGTACTTTAGATCGCGAACGAAGATGGTCAATACCTTCTTCTCAATCAAATTTTTATAATCTGTCTGCTTTGGTTTTTTTTAGTAAAAGATTTACCTACGTGATGCCCGAAATTTCTTTTGCATACTCTGATTTTGCTTTTTCCAATCAGTTCCAATCCAAATTACAATTTACTTATTATCCATTTGGGAATTTAAATTTTTATGGAATTACTTCCGGAGCCATTATTCTAAATAATGATGAAAATAGAAGTAAGCAGACCATTTTCTCTCAAAATTTAGGTGTTAAATTAGTTGGAAATATGTGGTTAGATGGCATGGTAAGTATAGGAAACCACCTGAATTACATTACAGACCGTTCTTTTGTCGTGTATGATACCTATGACCCAATTAAGTTTATTTCGAGTTTGAGTTTATCTTATTATTTCAAAAAAATAACAATTTCCGGCACTTACTCATGGACACAGCGGGAAGGTTGGGCATTCACAAATTATTACACGGAATTTTTAAAGTATAAGTATAATAATCAATTAGTTAATCTTGCAATAAAATGGAATTTTTAAAGAAAAATATAGCAATATTTATCTTGCTTGCGGTGTTTGGAGTTTCTGTTTCGGCACAGGTCAGTTCTTCCAAAGTTTTTGAACACAGCTACGCCAAAGAAGCGTCCGGTGATTATCAAGGTGCTATCAATGACCTTGTTGGCTTAAATGGTTTCGATTACCATAAATCCCTTCGGTTGGGTTGGCTCTATTATTTGGAGAAAAATTATGACGCAAGCATCCGATATTATCAGCAAGCTGCAAAGTTACGTCCGAAAGCTGTAGAAGCATTGCTTGGACTGTGTAATCCGCTCGAAGCACAGAATAATGTAGATCAACTTGAAGCAACTTACAAAAAAATCCTCGTCATTGATCCGATGAATTCAAAAGTAAACTACGCTTTGGGTAATATTTATTACTATCGGAAAAACTTTATGTTGGCAGAAAAGTACTTTGATTTGGTGGTGGGCTTGTATCCTTTCGACTATTATTCTAATCTGATGGCAGGCTGGACAAAGTATTTTTTAAATAAGAAAAATGAAGCTAAAATTCTGTTTAATACCGTTTTAATTATTTCCCCAACCGATAAATCGGCACAAGACGGGTTGGATTTAATAAAGTAGTAAGGTTTATATCTTTAAATTTAAATATGTATCTTTACGGACTTAATTTTCATCAATCATAACTTTCTAAAAAAGCATTTATGAAAAGTATTAAAGGAACTCAAACAGAAAAAAATCTGTTAAAATCATTTGCCGGAGAGTCTCAAGCAAGAATGCGTTACACTTATTTTGCAAAAGTGGCTGACAAAGAAGGCTTTAAGCAAATTGCAGCTATTTTCATGGAAACCGCCGAGCAGGAAAAAGAACACGCAAAACGCATGTTTAAATACTTAGAAGGCGGAATGGTTGAAATTACTTCAACTTATCCGGCAGGGGTTATCGGCACCACAGCAGAAAACTTAGAAGCTGCTGCTGCAGGAGAAAACGAAGAGTGGACAGAACTTTATCCCATGTTTGCTGACATTGCAGAAAAAGAGGGATTTAAAGAAATCGCCGTTATGTACAGAATGATAGCGAAAGCTGAAGCCATTCATGAAGAACGCTACTTAAAACTGTTGCAACGTGTGAAAGATGAAACTGTGTTCTCACGCGACGGAGAAATTGAATGGCAATGTCGCAATTGCGGATACGTTCACAAAGGCAAAAACGCACCGAAAACATGTCCCGCTTGCCTGCATCCACAGGCCTATTTTGAGCCTAAATGTGATAAGTATTATTGATTTCTTCTCTTCATTTTTTTGTCTTGACACAAAAAAACGAAACAAAAAAGACAGCTACTGCTCATTGAGGGTGGTAGCTATTTTTTGTCGAACAATATGAGGCACCGTCAAAATATTAATATAAAATTGAATATATTTGTGGATTGATTTTTATATTAAATATAATTCAGAACAACTCGATCAGAGTATTAATTCAGATAACCATTGTAAAAAACACACAAACAATAAATTTATAAAACTATGTTTGAAACGTTATTTGGAATATCACTAATAGACTATATCAGAGAGAATTATATCATACTATTAGACCACGCGGGTACATTTGCATTTGCTTTAAGTGGAATTCGACTGGCTGCCGAAAAAAAATTCGACTGGTTTGGAGCCTACGTGGTGGGATTGGTTACTGCAATTGGCGGTGGAACTACCCGTGATTTATTGTTAGGCGTAACTCCATTTTGGATGTTAAATAGTTCCTATTTAATTGTGACGGCAGTAGCTCTGTTTTCATTTGTTGCTCTTAAAAGATTCATTTTCAGATTGAATAAAGCGCTGTTTTTGTTTGATGCCATCGGTCTCGGACTATTTACAGTGGCCGGAATAGAAAAAACCCTGGCTGTAGGTTACCCATTTTGGGTTGCCATTATTATGGGTATGATCACAGGCTCGGTTGGAGGTTTGATCAGAGATGTTTTAATCAACGAAATGCCCCTTATATTACGTAGAGATATATACGCAATAGCATGCGTTATCGGTGGACTCGTGTTTGCATTGTGTTACCGGCTCGAAGTAGAACGTGCTTTAATCGACCTTATTTCAGCTTCTACGGTAATACTCATCAGATTTATTGCTGTTAAATATAAAATTCAACTTCCAACAGTAAAACACGGTGATATAAAGATCGATAAGAAAATTTTCAGATCTAAAAATAAAACAGAATGAATTTGAAATTCAACTCTAAAAACGATCTGCCGGGCAAATCTACAGCTATTATTTCCGTAATACTTAAAGGACTAGGACAAATCATGCTTCAGGAAAACAGCATGACCGGTTTGCTGTTTCTGATTGGGATTTTCTACGGTTCACTCGCCATGGGCTTTGCTGCACTTTTAGCAACTATATGCGGAACTGCCATTGCTTATCTGTTGAAATACGATCAAACGGAAATCAACCAAGGACTTTACGGGTTCAGTGCCGCATTGGTTGGAGTGGCAGTGATGCTGTTCTTAAAACCGGTATTTTGGTCTTGGGTCATTGTTGTAATAGGTGCGGTGTTGGCAGCAATCTTACAGCACTTTTTTATAAAACGAAAATTTCCCGCCTATACCCTACCCTTTGTGTTAGTGACCTGGCTGATACTATTTGTTTGTAATCTCTTTTATAGTGATTTATTTGCAGTATCCGTGCCTGCCATCACACAAGCGAGTGATTCACTAACTGACGGATTTAAAAGCTTCGGACAAGTGATCTTTCAAAGTAGCTTATTATCAGGTATATTATTCTTTTTGGCAGTCTTTATCAGCTCACCCATTTCGGCCCTGTACGGACTTGCAGCAGCAATTATCTCCGCCATTTTAGCATTCTACGTCTCTATACCAATCAATGATATCAACCTCGGACTTTACGGCTTCAATGCGGTTTTGTGTGCCATTGTCTTTGCCGGACCACAAGTCAAGGATGGTATATGGGTATTGATTTCGCTTGTACTTGCTCTCGCCATCAGTCTGTTGATGCTAAAAACAGGAATTACAAAACTTACATTCCCATTTGTTTTGGCGACCTGGATTACCCTATTTTTAAAAAACAGACTACAAAAACCCGAAAAAGCAGTTTGATACTCAAAAAACGGCGGTGTCTCATATTGTCCAACTACTGCACTTCGAATTCGGCCAGTAAACACGTTACTTTCAATATTTTGGGGTAAGAGCTCCGTGTTCCGTAGTCGCGAGGTTAAAGTGTTGCAGGGCGTAAATCGACCTTGACTGGTGAACCGAAAAATAAGTGAGAAACAACGTCAAAAATCGTCCTTGTTTGAGCAACGATGTTGCGAGTTTGGACGATTTAGTTGTTCGAACGTAAATTTTTCGAGTGAAGCAGGCACAGTCTTGACTTTTTTTTGCTTCGTTTTTTGTGTCAAGACAAAAAAATGAAGGGGATAAGTACTTATCATTTATCCTTATAAAGTTAAATCAAATGTAAGACACCTTGCTGTTTTTTTAGTTGAATATTTGTTTGAATCAGCCCCTGCTAATTTCCAACTAGTGTAACTTATGCTCCGAATTACTATTTCGGGAAACCTACGGTTTGTGCTAACAGCACCTCTTGAGATTTAGACAATTGCAATAAGCCATAAAGTTCTTCCTTATCGAAAGAACCCCTCGCAACCGTTGCCAATCCCTCTGAAGCGCAATAGAGATAAATATTTTGCGAAATATACCCACAGTTTGTGTAGGAGTATTGTTGGCTTGCCGCTTTGTCCATATCAGCAACAATCATAATATTAAGCGGTGCATCGTACACATAATCCTGTAGTCCAGCGCTTTTTCTATGGTCACCACCTTTTACCAAAGTAAGCTTGTGTTCCTTTGCATTGTAAAAATAGACACCTTTTTTTGAAATTACATAAAGCTCTAACTCCTGACGATCCATAGCTGTGGGAGCCGTTCGTTTGTCTTCCCTATTGAAGCCGTTGGCAGCCCATAATAAATTAGATAATTGCTGGTCAGAGAGATCCTTCTCTGAAAACGAACGAGTTGATTTTCGCTCATTTAATGATTTCATCAAAGGTTGTCCGCCACTCCTATCGGGAGCCGGTAATTTAATTTCTTGTGCGTTCATACTACAATATCCTATACTGATTAAAATAATTGATAAAATTTTTGTTTTCATGTGTGATTGAATTAAATTTTTATAAAGCAGGCCTAATATAAGTGTTTTATTTGAAAAATAAAAAAACGAAGCAAAAAAGTTAAGACTACGCCCGCTTCGCTTGAAAAATAAACTTTTTATTAACTTTGTCGCATTAAAATTTATAAAACGAATACGAGATGAAAGAAGAATTACTAAAGTATTTGCGCTATTTCAATATGATGGATGAACGGGAAGATTTTGAAGCCATCCATCAGGAAGTCGAAAAGGGTATTGTTTTTAAGGGAACTAATCTCTGGATTCTGATTTGCGCTATTTTGGTGGCATCTGTGGGGTTGAATATGAACTCAACAGCTGTGATAATCGGTGCTATGCTTATTTCACCACTTATGGGACCGATTAACGGGATGGGCTACAGTCTGGCAACCTACGATTTTGATTTATTCAAAAAATCCGTTAAAAATTTAACTTTTGCCATATTGGTGAGCTTGCTTACCTCAGCGCTTTATTTTTTTATATCACCGGTCAGCTCTGCCCATTCGGAACTTTTAGCACGTACCAGTCCTACCATTTATGACGTGTTTATTGCCTTGTTTGGTGGTGTGGCAGGCATGCTTGCTTTGAGTAGCAAGCTCAAGGGCAATGTAATTCCCGGAGTTGCAATTGCCACAGCCTTGATGCCACCTATCTGTACGGCAGGTTACGGATTGGCTACCCTGCAATTCAGTTTCTTTTTTGGTGCTTTGTATCTTTTTACCATCAATACTGTATTTATAGCCGTAGGTTCATTAGTTGTTTCGCAAGTCTTAAAGTTCCCTATCCGTAATGTAGTGGACAAAGTGCGTTCAAAAAAGATAAATCGTTATATCACGGCTACACTTTTGGTTACAACCATTCCAAGCGTTTATTTTGGTTACCAACTGGTACAAAATGAAAATTTTTCTGACAATGCCAAACGTTTGGTAGAAAAAGTTTCAGTACAGGAAAGATCATATTTGATTGAAAATCAGATAAATGTTAGCAATAAAAGTATTCAACTGATTTATTCAGGTTACGGAGTTTCCGATGAAACCAGGTCAGCAATTAAATTACAGGCTTTAGCATTGGACATTGACACATCTAGATTGACAATTTTAAATGCAACAGATGTGGATATTCTGCGTGAAGAAACTCAGAAAATTCAATCGGAAACGGATGTTATTTCCAATCAGTTAATTGCAACTCAATTTGCTTTAAATCAAGCAGAAGCAAGCCTGGACAGCATCAAAGACATTGACCTAAAGGGGAAAGTGATTTTAAATGAACTGAAAGAATTTTATCCGCAAATTTTATCCTGTGCTTACACCATTACTTTTATTCATCCCGATACCACAAAAATACCCTTAGTCATTTACACATCAAATACCGTATTGAACAGAAACGATAGAAATAAAATTATCAACTGGACAAAATCCCGGTTAAAAGATGAAACAGCGAAAGTCTATTTTGAAAAAGAGTGACTTTATATTGCATATATAACCAGCTAAAGCAGCAACAATTAACTGAAAAACCATGAGAAAAATCAGGCAAAATAAATCAATGAGATTCTTCAATCCCTCCCCTTTTATATCGGCTCTTAATCGAAAAAAGAACGATCCGAGGGAGTTTACCTTTACGGGAGACTTAAAGGTCAATGAATTAGCTATTCAGCTATTTAAGTACAACAAAGAAGGCTGTGAAGAAATAAATAATATTTCACCCGGGGATATCAGCGCATTTAAAAAAGACGGAAATAATTACTGGTTAAACATTTATGGCTTAAGTGATACTGAATCCATCGTTTCAATTTGTGAAAAACAAGGTATTCATAGTTTAGTGATTCAAGATATTCTTGATGTTGATCAAAGACCAAAATTTCAAGAATTTGAAAATTATTCTTTCCTGACTTTAAAATCAATTGCTCCTTCCGAAGAAGAGATGATAACAGAACAAATCAGTTTTGTTTTCGGAGCAAACCATTTGATCTCTTTTCAGGAGAGAAAGGCGGACTTCTTTGAACATATAAGAGTCAGGCTAAGAGAAAACAAAGGAATTTTAAGAGAGCGCGCTGTGGATTATTTGCTTTACACCATGCTTGAATCAATTCTTGACAATTATTTCAGAGCCCTTACGAAATTGGATGAGGAGATTGAAAAATTTGACTTCATGAACACTAAAAAGGAACCATCCCCAAACGCACTTGAAGTCATTGAAAATGATAAAAAGTTAGTTACTTTTATCAAGAAATCTATTCTGCCAATCAAGGAATTTACTCAGATGGTTGAGCGTGGTGAATGTCAATTTATTGAAAAGAAACACATCAAGTATTTTTCCGAAATTAAAGATATGTGCCTGACCTTGATTGACAATTGTGATATCATTCTCTCATCGCTTGAAAGTGAAACCAATCTATTTTTTTCTGTTCAGGGACATCGCATGAATCAAGTAGTGAAAACCCTTACAATCGTTTCAACCATATTTATTCCTTTGACCTTCATTGCAGGTATTTACGGAATGAACTTTTTATATATGCCCGAACTTAAATGGAAATACGGTTATTTGGGAATATGGCTGGTTATTATTTGTATTTCCTTCGGAATGATTATATTTTTTCGCAGAAAGAAGTGGTTTTGAAACATCACCCAATCCTCTCAAAACAAGAAGATTGGGTGATGTTAATAATTCTATCTTGAAGACAAAGTGTTAAGCCTTCTTCTTATCCGGTATAGTTGCTACTACCGACACAATCACCAAAATTGCCAAAAGCAAACAGAAAGCTAATCCCAACATTGCTCCTTGTCGGATTATCACATTATCTTGTCTGCCTACGAAACCTATGATGTTGCCCAACCAGCCGATTGGTTCGGTTCTGGAGACCACTGCCGTGTAAATTCCTGCTGCAATGGCAACTCCGAAGCTTGTTCCAAGCGATGATGCCATTTTGAAAATCCCTGCTCCACTACCTGCCTGATTATCGGGCAAGTTAGACAATGCAGCGTCGGTAGCAGGAGTAGCAAAGAAAGCCAGGCCCAATCCAAAAAGCGAGTAGGCAATAATTGCCAATACCACGTATTGTCCTGTCATGATCTGTGTCTGCATAAGCAATATAATGGCTGCACAAATTATTAATGCTCCCCAGATAATCGGTTTTTTTGCACCAAATTTTTGCAGCAACTTTTCACCAACACGAATAAACAAAATCACGACAACAGCAAAACCTAATGTTAACAATCCGGCTTCCATAGCTGAGAATTTTGCTCCGCGTTGCATCAATGTAAGAGAGACGATAAGCATACCTGAAGTGCCGTTAATGAAGAAGTTTGCCAAGGTAGCTCCTGTAAATATTTTATTTTTGAATAATCCAAAATCTACGAAAGCAAATGGTACTTTCTTTTCTATGTAAATAAATAAGTAACCAAACACAATTGTAATGGCTACCAAAACAATGGTTATCCAATTTGTCCAACCAAGTTTATTTCCGTTGGTTATGAATATCTGCAGGGCAACCATTGCGATCATAAACATAATAATCCCACCCCAGTCAATTTTGTATTTGCCTGCTCCTTCACGTTTGTTTTCAGGAAGTTCTTTTGTTAAATATAAGGCTATGATTGCCACTATTACTGCAAAAAAGAAAATCCATCTCCAACCGGCAATCCATTGTGAATCAAGTCCTGATGCGATAATTCCTCCTGTAAGTGAACTTAATCCGGAACCACCGAATGTTCCGATAGACCAAAGACTGATGGCACGTTGACGTTCTTTTCCTTCCCAGAAAATTTTAATCATACCCAAACTCGTGGGCATCACAAAAGCTGCTGATAGTCCTTGCAAAGCACGCCCTATAAGAAGCATTGGCACAGCAAGGTCGCCTTTGGGTGATAGTCCCACTAAAAGAGAGCCTGCAATAGCCAAATACAACCCGATTCTGAAAGTTTTTACACGACCGATACTATCGGCCAATCCACCTATCACAACTATAAAAATCCCTGAAAACAGGGCGGCGAGAGACACGGCAATATTCATAGTATTTGCGTCAATGCCGAGCACTTCTGTCATCACTGGTGACACGTTCATCATTGAGTTGGCAAAAAGCCAAAAAGTTAAAACTGCTAAGACAAAGCCTATAAGTACTTTATCTGTTCCTTTGTAAGATGTTGTTGTTTGCATTGCTTTGAGATTTTTAGTTTAATATGACATGGAACTTACGACCATTTTATTTTGTACAAAAAAAGTCGTGATTGACATGTTCGTTTCATACATTTTAGTTGTTGATGTGAGTGAATATCTGTAATATAATTCAATATAGTTCTCAAATTAAACCATAAAGATGATCTTCAATTTAACCGTCCATTTGCTCCATCTTAAACCTTGATGTTTTTCGCGACAAATGTATAATTTTTTTCTTTATGATGTAATTAACGAAACAATTTTTTAATTTTTTTATTCGCATCTTCCGCTTGATAATTTATGAGAATAATATACCTTTGCGGTTAAAAGTAGCCCCAAGCAAACTGAAAAAATTCAATCAAACCCGGGATTACAGGGTAATTTTATAAGAAAACAAGAGGGTTACTATAACACATGCAAAAATCATTATTTACAGTCAATTATACAAATAAATCAAAACAATAAATCCCATAAAATTTAATCTTATGAATAATAAACTATTATCCGCAGTTGCAAAGCTCCAACCCGAAATGAAAGAGTGGATGGACTATATGCACCAAAACCCGGAACTGAATATGGACACGCCTAAAACAGCCAAATACATCGCCGAGAGACTAAAATTTTGGGGCTATGATGTTGTAGAGGGCGTTGGCGGAACAGGCATTGTAGCATCTATGACAATAGGCAACGGAAAGAAATCTATTGGTCTGCGCGCAGACTTTGATGCGCTACCTATTTTGGAAGACAATGATTTGCCGTACAAAAGCAAAATAGAAGGATGGTCGCACCTTTGCGGACACGACTCACACGCCACGATGTTGCTTGGCGCAGGAAAATATTTAGCAACAACTAAAAACTTTAACGGAACCGTACGCCTGATTTTCCAACCTGGGGAAGAAACTATGGAGGGAGCACCGGCAATGGTTGCAGATGGACTATTCAAACGTTTCCCTGTTGACGCAGTGTACGGAATGCACAATATGCCGGGCTTACCATTAGGAAAATTTCATTTCCGTGAAGGTGAAACGATGGCTGCTGTGGACAACTGGGAAATTGAACTAACAGGTAAAGGCTCACATGGTTCAATGCCTGAATTAAGTATTGACCCATTGGTGTGCGGAGCTTCGCTTGTGATGGCACTACAAACTATCGTGAGTCGCAACGTGTCGCCATGGAAAAACTCAGTAGTAAACGTGGGAGCGTTTCAGTCGGGCATAGCAGGTAATGCTGTTCCTCAGAAAGCTATTTTGCGATTGAGCATACGTAATATGGAAGCTGACCTTCGTATCATGGTTCTTGACAAAATCCGTTCAATCACGAAAGCGCAAGCCGAAGCGTTCAACTGTCAATACGAAATTCGCGAGGGAGTGGCAGGAGCAGTATTAATTAATACTCCCGAAAACACCAAGTGGGCAGCAAACGTAGCAAAAGCCACTTTCGGCGAGGACCAAGTAGTGGAAAACATGCATCCCTACATGGGCAGCGAAGACTTTGCCTTTATGCTGAAAGAGAAAGCAGGAACATACTGCATGATAGGCAACGGTGATACCTTTATGGTGCATCACCCCAAATATGTATTCAACCAAGATATGCTTAGCCGTGGCGCAACTTACTGGGTGGCTTTGGTGGAAGATTATTTGAAATAATTCTCACAGCCTTTATCACATTAAGACTTGATCTAACAAATCCTATTTTACGTCCATCCTGCGTAAAATAGGATTTACTTTCTTCGCAAAAAATGCGTAGAAAAAGTAGGTTATTCTTCGCAAAGTAGTATATTTGCAAAAAATCAGCATGGCAAAGTACATTTATCAACGGGAAAACTGGACAGATTTTACTTGGGATGAAAATAAAATCAGTCCGTTATTGGCGGAAGTGCGCCATCTGCAAGGTCGATTATTAGGCAAGATGACCTCGCTTGGTTTTGGCTATCAGGAAGAAGCAACACTAAAAAACATCACGCTTGATATTATAAAATCGTCGGAGATTGAAGGTGAAAAACTTAATCAACAACAAGTTCGTTCGTCAATTGCTCGCCGTTTAGGACTTGAAGTCGCCGGCCTTGTCAGCTCTGCCCGAAATATTGACGGTATTGTTGACATGATGCTTGATGCAACACAAGCTTATGAAAAACCGCTGACAGAGGAACGTTTATTCGGTTGGCACGGCGCACTGTTTCCAACCGGACGAAGCGGACTTTATTCCATTGAAGTAGCGCAATACCGGACAGGTGGAGTACAAGTTGTATCCGGAGGTTTTGGAAAAGAAAAAGTGCATTATGAAGCAGTTTCAGCCTGGCACGTAAAGTCGGAAATGGAAGTTTTTCTTCAATGGGTAAATACCAACAACCAACAAGATAGTGTAATAAAAGCTGCAATATCACATTTGTGGTTCGTTACCATACACCCATTTGACGATGGCAACGGACGTATTGCCCGGGCAATTTGTGATATGTTGCTCGCACGAAGCGATGAAAGCAAACAGCGATTTTACAGCATGTCGGCACAAATCAATAAAGAACGAAAAAAATACTATGAAGTCCTCGAGAAAATACAGCACTGCACTGAAGACAGCGATATTACCGTTTGGCTCGAATGGTTTTTAAAATGCCTGAAAAATGCTTTGCTGTCTTCAGAAAATATATTGAAAAGTGTTCTAAAGAAAGCGGAGTTTTGGAATAAGCACGCTAAAACAACAATCAACAAAAGACAAAGATTGATGCTCAACAAATTGCTTGACGGTGATTTCGTTGGGAAATTACAATCTTCAAAATGGGCAAAAATCTGTAAATGCTCGCAAGACACAGCCATCCGTGATATAAAAGACCTGATTGAAAAAGGTATTTTACGACAAGAAGATGCCGGTGGTAGGAGTACAAATTATGAGCTTGTGGAGATGTAATAATATATCTAACTGTTGTTGAATTTCTTCGTATGTTAATCAATTTGTTATCTTGCTGCACCTATACATTAAACTTACAGGTGAAAACAAATTCCATAAAGCTTAGGAAATAGTTTCTTTAGCTTGAAAATATCTTGTAGCTTTGCAGCTTGATTTTTAAAATTGATGATGAATATCGGGAAAACCTTCCTCATTATTTCCGGCTTTATATCTGTTGGTTTAGGCGTACTTGGTATGTTTTTGCCTTTACTCCCCACTACCCCATTCTTGCTGTTGGCTGCGGCTTGTTTCGGGAAAAGTTCCCCGCGGTTTTATCATTGGCTGTTGAACAACAAGTGGTTTGGAAGCTATATTAAAAACTACAAACTGGGACTTGGAATTCCGTTAAGGATTAAGATTTTCTCCATCAGTTTTTTGTGGATTGCCATCCTGACAAGCGTTATTTTCTTTGTAAACAATATTTACATTAGGATACTGCTGATAGTGATTGCCATAGCGGTTACTACGCATATCAGCATTGTCAAGACAAAAAGATAAAACATAAAATTACCTCCATAAATCTCACCCAAAACCTTCGGTAATGCTACTACCAACGACCTTGACTGGTGAGCCGAAAAATAAGTGAGAACAGCGTTAAGAATCGTCCTTGTTTGGGCAACGTAGTTGCGAGTTTGGACGACTTAGCTGTTCGAGCGTAAATTTTTCGAGCGAAGCAGGCATAGTCTTGATTTTTTTTTGCTTCGTTTTTTTGTATCAAGACAAAAAAATGAAGAAGCATCAATAAGTATGGCTGCCCATTTTTTAAACAGACAGCCATAAAAAATAAAAGATTGAAATCTCAATCAAACAATCTGCTCCAATTGCGCTACATTGGCTTTGATCTCTTCGTCGGATAATGAGTAATTGGATAAATCACCCGCCAGATACTGGTCGTAAGCGGCCATATCAACCATGCCGTGACCCGAAAGATTGAATAAAATCACTTTAGGCTCACCGGACTCTTTGGCTGCCTTGGCTTCGTTGATGGCTGCTGCGATGGCGTGTGCAGATTCAGGAGCAGGCATAATGCCTTCGGTTCGTGCAAACAAGACACCTGCCTCAAAAGAATCCAATTGCTGGATAGACGTAGCCTCAATCAAGTTATCTTTTAACAACTGACTGACTATGGTTCCCGCACCGTGGTAACGTAAACCACCTGCATGGATGTGAGCGGGTGCAAAATTATGCCCCAGGGTAAACATTGGGAATAAAGGAGTATAACCGGCTTCATCACCAAAATCGTACTGAAAAATACCGCGTGTTAGTTTCGGGCAAGAAGAAGGCTCAACGGCTACAAACCTGGTTTTTCTTTCTCCGGTAAAATTATGACGTAAAAAAGGGAACGAAATTCCGGCGAAATTAGAGCCGCCACCGAAGCAACCAATCACCACATCCGGATATTCTCCTGCCATCTCCATTTGCTTTTCTGCCTCCAGACCAATAATAGTCTGATGCAAAGAAACATGATTCAACACACTACCCAATGTATATTTGCAGTTTGGAGTACTCATAGCCAATTCAATAGCCTCTGAAATAGCTGTTCCTAAACTTCCCTGATAATTGGGATTTTCCGTAATGATCTTTCTGCCGGCTTTGGTTGACATAGAAGGAGATGCAATTACTTGTGCTCCCCATGTCTGCATCAAAGAACGACGATAAGGCTTTTGTTCATAGCTGATTTTTACCATATACACGGCCAATTCAATTCCAAACATCTTAGTCGCCAATGCCATGGCCGTACCCCACTGACCCGCACCGGTTTCAGTGGTTACGTTGGTGATACCTTCTTGCTTGCAATAATAAGCTTGTGCCAAAGCCGTATTCAATTTATGTGATCCGATCGGACTTACACTTTCATTCTTGAAATAAATATGAGCCGGTGTATCCAGGGCCTTTTCCAAACCATATGCGCGAACCAATGGGGCCGGACGATAGATCTTATATTTTTCCAACACCTCTTCCGGAATGTCAATCCAAACATCCTTATCATTGATTTCCTGATGTACTAACTCTTTGGCAAATAAGGGATATAAATCCTCTGCCTTAATGGGTTGCTTGGTGCCGGGATGCAAAATGGGCATAGGCTTATTTGGCATATCAGCCATAACATTATACCATTTTTTGGGTATATCTCTTTCGGTCAGTAAAAATTTTTTGATCTTTCCCATGATTCATTTAATTTTAAAATTGATTTTTAATATGAAAACGGGGCAAAGATAATACATAGAAATGAATAAATAAAACTTTTCAAACATTTTTTGTTACAATTTATTATATAAACATCAAAATTAGTTATAAATCAAAAGATAAAGGCATTATTTTTCACACCTACTCATTGAGGAAAGTTTACTGATAAAACTTTATTTTTAAATCGAAAAATCCCGAATTTTCAAAGATTTCCATCAAACTAGTAAAATAATACCTACTTTTGTGGGGAATATAAAAACATCAATTTATGATCCAATCCATGACCGGATACGGCAAAGCATCCGGAATTTACAATGAAAAAAAAATAGTTGCTGAAATTAAGTCATTGAATAGTAAACAAGCGGATGTATCCACTCGCATGGCGGGCTTATACAGAGAGAAGGATATAGAAATCAGAAACTTGTTAATCCAGGAACTGGAGCGTGGTAAGATTGATTTTTCCCTGTATTATGAGTCTTTCGACAAAGACACCAACAGCCGCATCAATCAATCGATGGTTGAATCGTATTATGAACAAATACGGGAAATTTCCGGCAACACGGGTATTGCCATGCCGGAGAATTGTCTCGAAATTATTCTGCGCATGCCGGATGTGATGAAATCTGAAATTGTCGAATTGGATGAAAATGAATGGATTGAAGTGACCAAAATCATTGCTGAGGCCATTGAACAACTGAAAGCTTTCAGACAACAAGAAGGTAAATCTTTGGAGCAGGTATTCCGGTCCAAAATAACCAGTATCAGTAATTTACTAAAGGAAATCGATCAATATGAAGCAGAGAGGGTTGAAAAGATCCGGGCAAGGTTCATAGAAGGACTGCAAAATTTATCGGATAAATTCGACTATGACCAAAACAGATTGGAGCAGGAACTTATGTTCTATATTGAAAGGTTGGACGTAAATGAAGAAAAAGTCAGGCTGCAAACACATTTGGACTATTTCCTGGAAACCATGGAAAAAGAACATGCTCCCGGGAAAAAACTGGGTTTCATCACCCAGGAGATAGGCAGGGAAATCAATACCTTAGGTTCTAAATCCAACCACAGTGAAATGCAGAAAATTGTGGTATTGATGAAAGATGATTTGGAACAGATCAAAGAACAAGTATTGAATGTCTTATAGGAAAGGAATTAGTGTTACTGGATTTTTAATTGAGTTTGTATGGGCAAAATAGCTATATTTTTCAAGAAAATTTACCGTTTTATCACACGTGACATATGGCGTATTGCAGACAATGAGTTGTCGCGTGGCAGACGATTCCTTTATCGATTTGTAAAAGTTATTGTGATCTCTTTTCGTGGTTTTTCACAAGACAAACTGGTCATCAGAGCATCAGCACTCACCTACTCCATCATGTTTGCCATCGTCCCGCTGATTTCTTTGTTTATCGCCATAGGTAAAGGATTTGGTGTAGAAAACATCATAGAAAACTGGTTACATAGAGTACTGATCGCTCAAAGCGAACTCATCCCTTTTATCATGGAGTTTGTGGAAAAATATTTGGAAACCGCACAGGGCGGGTTATTCATCGGAATAGGAATAGCCATACTGCTGATATCTGTGATGAATTTTTTCAAGCAATCGGAAAAAGCCTTTAACAGCATTTGGCAAGTGAATAAATCACGATCTTTTGTGCGTCAATTTTCAACCTATTTTTCGGCACTTTTCCTGGTTCCGGTCATGGTAGTGCTAATCAGCGGTTTGAGTATATTCCTGAATAAGATATTGAATTATCTGCAATTGACAAATATCTTGTCTCCCTTTCTGCAATTCGGCGTTAAATTCATGCCCTACCTAATTAGCTGGATTGTTTTTACATTAGTGTACATTATAATACCCAATACCCGTGTAAAGATCACCAGCGGCATCGTTGCCGGAGTGATAGCGGGGACGGCTTTTCAATTCTTTCAAATGCTGTATATTGAAGGTCAAGGATATCTTTCCCGCTACAACATGGTTTACGGTAGTTTTGCTGCCATTCCGTTGCTATTGCTATGGTTACAAATTTCATGTTTAATTGTATTGTTCGGTGCCGAAATATCATACGCTTTCCAAAACCTTCAGAATTACGAATACGAGGGAGAAAGCAACTCCATCAGCATTCGATACAAAAAATTTCTCAGCTTATTCCTGACCTATGTCATTGTCAAACGCTTTGAAAACAAACAATCACCCCTGCGCAACGATCGGATAGCAGCTACCTACAAACTACCCATCCGATTGGTGAATCAGTTGTTGAGCGAATTAACGGCCAATGGTATCATTACTGAAATCAGGGATGATGAGCTGAAAACCAAATCTTATCAGCCTGCCATGGATATCAATCAGTTGACCGTGGATTTGTTCGTGAATAAATTTGAAAGTTATGGCTCTGAATTGTTCCTGGCAAACAAACACCCTGAATTGGACAGGTTCTGGAAGAAACACCTTGAAATGGTCAAAAATGCTCCGGCTCCTGAAGCTATTTTATTAAAAGATTTATAGACTTATTTTGAAACCCATGATCATCGGCATTACAGGAGGCATAGCCAGTGGAAAATCAACCCTTTCCAACTTACTGAAGGCACACGGATTCCCGGTGTATGACAGCGACCTGGAAGCCCGCAGGTTGCAAAATGAACATCCTGAGATCATTTCTCAGACCAAAGCCCTTTTTGGCGATGATATTTATGTGGATGGTCAACTCAACAGACCGGCTGTTGCCACATTGGTTTTCCAAAATCCGGAGTTATTAAAAAAATTGACGAACATCGTTCACCCCGTTGTTAAAGCTGAATTTTTACAATGGACCCGGCAATTTAAACCCAATAAATTGATTTTTATTGAAAGTGCCATTCTGTTTGAAGCTAACTTCGATAAGCTGGTAGATAAAGTCATATTGCTGACCGTATCCGAAGAAATCAGAATTCAGCGTGTAATGGAAAGAGACGGCAGTACCAGGAAACAGGTATTGGCACGTATAAAAAATCAGATCCCGGATACTGAAAAAATACCAAAATCTGATTTAGTGATTCTTACCGATCAGGGTTTACCTGACGATGTGTTGCATTTAATTGTAAGCTGGCAGGACAGAATAATCCCTTGAATACCTCAGGTTCTGATCCACATAGTTTTCCTTGTAGCTCACATCCACATCTATTATTTCTCCTGAACTGTCTTTAACCAGGGTATATACCGGATTGACAAATCCACGATAAGGAGCGATGTTCAACTCTTTATACCTCGCTAAAACTTCTTTATGGATATCCTGATTTACCTGCACCGCATAGGTTTCAACCAAATATTGAGCTTTTTCAAAATCACCGGTAGATTTAATCTCCTGAATATCATTTAAAAGTTCACCAAACAACTCACGCAATTCCTCATAGTCATTGATAACGACAAATGTTTTATCATTGCGTTTTTTCAATTCAATCACCTTATCTTCCAAGCCATGTTCATAAGCCCAGGAAGCAATCAGCTGACGATTGCGCATGTGTGCCTGCTCAATATTCTTTCCTGGCTGGATGCGCGTCAATTGCGTCATCAAACCATTCATAATGTATTGATAATAAGTAGCTTTATAAGCTTCTTCATCAGGCAATAAACCCAACTCAACCATTTTATCATCCGCTATATAATACAGGGCAAACAAATCGGCGCGTGCTTCCTCTATGGGAGAACCGTAAGCTCTCAGGGCATCAGGACTCACACCCGGTAACAATTTGCCCGAACCATGTCCCAAACATTCATGCAAGTCGGTATGCAGATTACCGGTTAATGATCCGTATTCCTTTGCACGTTCGATTTCTTCTTCACTCCACATAAATTCTTCATTAAAACCACTGCCTGCAGAAGCTTTATTATATGCATCCGTTATATTTTCTATGGTAACTGACTTAGAGCCATAGTCTTTTCGTATCCAATCAGAATTGGGAAGGTTGATACCGATGGGCGTAGCGGGATAACAATCGCCACCCAACATAGCTGCCGTGATCACTTTGGCACTCACACCTTTCACTTCTTCTTTCTTAAATTGCTCATCAATGGGAGAATGATCTTCAAACCACTGTGCGTTACTACTGATAATTTCAGTTCGCCTGGTGGCATCCAGGTCTTTAAAATTCACGATGGACTCCCATGTAGCTTTCATCCCTAACGGATCGGTATAAGTTTCAGTAAAGCCGTTTACAAAATCAACCTGAGATTCCAGGTCCTGTACCCACAAAATTGAATACTCATCGTATTGTTTTAAATCCCCGGTTTGATAAAAGGCAATCAAAGAATTGATGACAGCCTTCTGTTGTTCGTTTTCAGCCACAGTAGCAGCCTTTTCCAACCAATAAACGATGCGCTCAATAGCTGCACCATACATGCCATCTAATTTATAGGTATTTTCGACAACCCGCCAGCCGTCTTTCACCACCTTGCTGTTCAAACCATAAGGAACCGGTTTGGGATCATTCCATTTTTTCATCTTAGCATAAAATGCCTCAACTTCAGATTGGGTAACGCCTTCGTAAAAATTATTGGCTGAGGTGAGTATCAAATCCACATTTGCTTCCTGGTTCATCCGCTTGAAATATAAATCCTCGTCAAAGATAACCGGGAAGATACGGGCTTTGAAGGTTTCCACATCTTCGCTATCCCACAAAGGCAATAATGAAACATCCACACTATCAATCAATTGACTTAAAAACTCTTCAGAAAATCCGGGTTTAAACTTTTCTTCCGAATAATGATGATGGATGCCGCTGCCCATCCAAACTTGTTTCAGATAAGTTTCCAAAGCCTGAAAATTCTCTGTATTTCTATCTCCGTCATAATGCTGATACACGGCTTCCAGCATCCTGCGGATGGTCAAATTATGCTTATGATGCTGATCGTAAAGGATATCACGTCCTTCTATGGCTGCTTCTGACAAATAAAAAATCAGCAACTTTTGATTCAAAGACAAATCTTCAAAATGATTCACTTTATACCTTAAAATCTCAATATCAGCAAATTTATCCACTGAATATACAAACTCCTGATCAGCCTGCTGCTTGCCACAAGAAGTTAACAGTAAAATGCCTGTCATAATGGTTATTAGTTGTTTCATTGTTATTTTGTTTTATAGAAGTTATTTTTGGTAGTTAGTAGTTAGTAGTTGGTAGTTGGTAGTTAGGAAGTTATAGAAGTTAAAGAAGTTAGGGAAGTTAAAGAAGTTAGGAAGTTAGCGGGTTCCGGGGTGCGGGTTCCGGGGTCCGGGGTCTGGTTTTTTCATCGTTCTCCGTTCAACAATTCAACAATTCAACAATTAAACGATTCAACATTAAACATTAAACATTAAACATTAAACATTAAACAGTTCATCAACTCGTTTTTCGCTCTTTGTCTTTTGTCTTTATTCTTTGTTCTTTATTCTTCCCCGTTCATCGTTCATCGTCTTTATTCTTTTGTCTTTATTCTTTTGTCTTTATTCTTTGCTCTTTGTTCTTCATCGTTTGTGGTTCTTCGCTTCCTGCCAATACCTCTCCAGTTCTTCCAGATTCATTTTCTTCAAATCCAATCCTTTAGCGATGGTTTGTGACTCCATGTAGTTGAAGCGTTCGATAAATTTGCGATTGGTTCTTTCCAGGGCGTTTTCGGGATTGATGCCATACAAGCGACCGGCATTGATGATGCTGAAAAGCAAATCTCCAAATTCATCCTCCATCTTATCCGCATCCATCTTGCCTATTTCAGCTTGCAATTCTTCAAATTCCTCTTTTACCTTATCCCATACCTGCTCCTTCTCATCCCAATCGAAACCAACGCTGCGAGCTTTATCCTGAATGCGATGTGCTTTAATCAGGGCTGGCAATGACATGGGAACGCCGGAGAGCACCGACTTATTACCGCCTTTTTCCTTCAGCTTTAAATCCTCCCAATTCTGCATTACCTTGGTAGAATCGTCAGCATCAACCGCTGCATAGATATGAGGATGTCTGTATATCAACTTTTCTGATAGCTTGTACATCACGTCATAAATATCAAAATCACCCGTTTCCCTGCCTATTTCAGCGTAAAAAACGACATGCAACAGCAAATCACCCAATTCTTTGGTGATTTCCTGTTTGTCGTCCTTCAGAATAGCATCTGCCAATTCATAAGTCTCCTCAATGGTCAAGGTACGCAAGCTTTCAAAAGTTTGCTCCCTGTCCCATGGACAGTGCTGTCGCAGTTCTTTCATGATGGTCAATAATCTGTCAAACTGCTCCAATTGTTCTTGTCGGGTATGCATATAAAACCGTGAATGATATAAGTTGAAAGTTTATAAAGTTGACCTATGTCAGGTGTATTGATTCATCATCTTGTCTACCTCCTCATTGATCATGTTGGCAAAGTCGGTCACCGACATGCTGCCTTTATCACCTTCACCTTGCCGGCGAACAGAAACCTGATTATTTTCAGCCTCCTTTTCCCCTACTATCAACATATAGGGAATGCGCTTTAATTCATTATCACGGATTTTCCGTCCGATTTTTTCATTTCTGTCATCGACCTGCACGCGTATCTCCTGATTATTCAACTCTTTGGCAACAGCAAAAGCATAATCATTAAATTTTTCGCTGATGGGCAATACCACTACTTGGTCGGGTGTGAGCCACAAGGGAAATCTTCCGGCAGTATGTTCAATCAACACAGCCACAAAGCGCTCCATAGAGCCAAAAGGTGCCCGATGGATCATCACCGGTCTGTGTTTTTGGTTATCTTCGCCCGTATATTCCAGCTCAAAGCGTTCGGGCAAATTATAATCTACCTGTATGGTACCCAACTGCCAACGCCGACCGATGGCATCTTTCACCATAAAATCAAGCTTGGGACCGTAGAAAGCAGCTTCACCAAGTTCCACGCGGGCTTTCAATCCTTTTTCTTCACAAGCCTCCATAATGGCCTGTTCAGCTTTCTGCCAATTTTCTTCAGAGCCTATATATTTATCTTTATTGTCGGGATCACGCAAAGAAATCTGTACTTCAAAATTTTTGAAATCCAATGCATTAAAAATGATGTAAATAATATCTACCACCTTGAGGAATTCACTCTTCAACTGGTCAGGGGTACAGAAAATATGCGCATCGTCCTGTGTAAAGGAGCGAACGCGGGTTAAACCGTGCAGCTCACCACTCTGTTCGTAGCGATACACCGTCCCGAATTCTGCCATGCGTAAAGGCAAGTCCCTGTAAGAGCGTGGCTTTACTTTGTATATTTCACAATGGTGCGGGCAATTCATCGGCTTCAGCAGATATTCCTCATTTTCTTCCGGCGTATGAATGGGTTGAAAAGAGTCCTGACCGTACTTGGCATAGTGCCCGGAAGTTACATACAATTCCTTGTTCCCTATATGAGGAGTCATCACCTGTTCGTATTCAAATTTACGTTGAATTTTTTTCAAAAAATCCTCCAAACGCAAACGCAGAGCCGTTCCGCGAGGTAACCACAAAGGCAAGCCCTTTCCTACGGTTTCAGAAAAAGCAAATAGTTCTAACTCCCTGCCTATCTTACGGTGATCGCGTTTTTTGGCTTCTTCCAAAAGCACCAGGTACTCATCCAGCATTTTCTTTTTGGGGAAGGTAATGCCGTAAATACGCGTCAACATTTTACGCTTCTCATCTCCACGCCAATATGCACCGGCAACACTCAACAGCTTAATAGCTTTGATTGGACTAGTATCCGGCAAATGCGGACCACGGCACAAATCAGTAAAACTGCCCTGAGTATATAGAGTAATGGTACCATCTTCCAATTCATTGATCAGTTCTACCTTATATTCATCACCTTTATCCTGAAATTTCTTCAATGCATCAGCCTTGGTGACATCTCTGCGCAAAATAGCTTCGTTACGTGCAGCCAATTCTACCATCTTTTGCTCAATAACAGGCAGATCTGATTCCTTGATGACAGCCGAACCCGGATCAACATCATAATAAAACCCGTTTTCGATTGCCGGACCAATGCCGAATTTAATGCCCGGATACAACTCCTGCAATGCTTCAGCCATCAAGTGTGCCGAAGAATGCCAGAAAGCATGTTTACCTTCTTCATCATCCCATTTGTATAATTTAATGGATGCATCGGATGTAATAGGTCTGGACAAATCCCAGGTTTCGTTATTGACAGAAATAGAAAGCACGTCTTGTGCTAATCTCGGGCTGATACTTTCAGCCAGTTGAAGTCCGGTAATGCCTGATTTATATTCGCGTACCGAACTATCGGGGAAAGTTATTTTTACCATAAAATGAACCTTACAAATGGTTTTAAAAAAATTAAGCGACAAAGTTACAAAAAATTTATTTATCTTTGCACCCGCTTATAAAACCATTTTGCGGCTGTGGCGTAATTGGTAGCCGCGCTAGACTTAGGATCTAGTGGAGCAATCCGTGGGGGTTCGAGTCCCTTCAGCCGCACTGAAAATTCCCTTGAAAAAATGTTGATTTTTTTGGGGGAATTTTTTTGATGAATACGGGAAAGTTAAAGAGGTTATTTTTAGTAGTTAGTAGTTAGTAGTTGGTAGTTCATCGTTTTTCGTTCTTAGTTAATTTGTCTTTGTTCTTTTGTCTTTGTTCTTTTGTCTTTGTTCTTTTGTCTTTGTTCTTTGTTCTTCCTCGTTCTTTGTTCATCATCATTTTCTCCTCTTCCAAATCGGCTTTTTGTCTCCTGCTGTGCGTTGTTTTTCTTTGGCTTCGCGGGCAGCTGTGCGGGCAGCTCTTCTTTCGTCCATCATTTTTCGTAAATATTCGACGTAAGGTTGAATGTAGCGTTGTTTTTTGGTTTCAAGCAAGTCATCCATCACGACCATAATTCCACTCTCATACACAGAGCCAAAATCATCATCTTTGATGGATCCGAAAAAACGCATTGTATCGGTCAGACCGATATATGCATTGAACATAGCAGGAATATTTTCACCTTTTTCCCGTATGGCTTTGTTGAGCAGCTTATAATCGGGGGTTGGTTCATCTTCTACAAGTATTTTCTTCGCTATTCTTTTCGACTTAGCATCAACAGAAACAGGAGTGATAGGTTTGATCAAACCATCTTTGTCCGAAAAATGTTTGTTTAGGAATTCATAGATCAACTCCCGGCAAAGCACGGGATACTCCTTATATATAGTGACCTTACCAATGAAGTACTTGGCTCCTTTACTCGAATGAATCAACGCTCCCAAACCATCCCACAAATTATCTAAAGCGAACAAACTTTTAATGCCCATTTTTGTAGATTGATATTTGGGCTGTACAAAAGCTCGTCCCAACTCAATTGTATGTGGCATAAATTCTTTAACGAACTTATCGCTAAAAGTAAATAAATGTGACATAACAAAAGTCGGCTGTCCATTCTTATCAATGGGAACATCTCTGCCATTTATAAATCGATACCCTCCGATGATTTCCTCCTCATCCGGATTCCATACAATTAACTGCTTGTATGGCTTCTCCATAAAATCATATTCGTCAGTATCCAACTCTTTACCCGTTCCACCTCCGCCGGCACGAAATGACAACTCCCTCAAACGACCAATTTCACGCATAACATTAGGAGAATTATGCGCTGTAACCAAAAAAATTTGATTGCCCGCTTTATTAGTTGGTCTCAAAAATTTATCTTCAGTGAGCTCTTTCTTTAAAATCTTCCGGCTGACGGGAGCTATAATTTCTTCCATAAGATAACAATTAACATTTTGACATTCACCATTCACCATTCACTAATCACCATCCACCAATCACCATATTTTTATGTATGCAAATGTAATGTATTTTAATTAGTTCTTAAAAACTGAGCCCGATAAATATACAAAATTACGCTCCATTTTCGACTCAATTGATGATAAAACAGTTTGTTTTTAAAAAATATTTGATGTAAATATTTTGTAATCAGAATAAAAACGATATATTTGCATTTTGAAAAAGGAAACAAAAATTATGTATCAACATAGTGAATATTATAGTATTAACGAATAAAAACTTATTAAAATGACAAAAGCAGACATTGTAAACGAAATTTCAAAGAACACCGGGATTGATAAAGCAACGGTGTTGGCGACTGTTGAAGCCTTTATGGAAACAGTTAAAAATTCATTGGCTGAAAATGAAAATGTATATTTAAGAGGTTTTGGTAGCTTCATTGTGAAACATCGGGCACAAAAAACAGCTCGCAATATTTCAAAAAATACTACCATGGTCATTCCAGCCCACAACATCCCGGCATTCAAACCTTCGAAGTCTTTTGTTAATATGGTAAAAAAACAAAAATAACTAATTAAAAAATTACTGATATGCCAAGCGGGAAAAAAAGAAAAAGACATAAAATGGCCACGCATAAGCGGAAAAAAAGACTGAGAAAAAACAGACATAAGAAGAAATAAGACAGTCTGATCGGTCTTTATTTAAGGTCCTGAAACAAACTTAAAGACTTTTCTTTAAGTTTGTTTTTGTTTGAGCGAAAACAAAAACAATTAAATCAAATAATAAAGTGGATAGCGAATTTATAGTAGATGTACAACCATCTGAAATTTCAATTGCGCTGCTCGAAAACAAACGTTTGGTAGAATTAAACCACGAAAGCCGTGAGGCTCAATTTGCTGTGGGAAATATCTACTTGGGTAAAGTTAAAAAACTGATGCCCGGTTTGAATGCAGCTTTTGTAGATGTTGGTTTCGAAAAAGACGCTTTTCTTCATTATCTTGATTTAGGATCAAATTTCAACACCCTTAACCAATTTGCTACGCAGGTGCAAAGCGACCGCAAGAAAGCACCTCCTATGCATAAAGTCAAATATCTGCCGGAGATAGATAAAAACGGTTCAATCAGCGATGTGCTGAAGTCTGGTCAGGACATACTTGTCCAGGTGGCCAAAGAGCCTATCTCAACAAAAGGTCCCAGACTGACTGCCGAAATATCCATTGCCGGAAGATTTTTAGTACTGATTCCGTTTTCCGACAAAGTATCTGTTTCTCAAAAGATTACTTCAGAGGAAGAAAAAATTAGATTGAGACAACTGGTTCAAAGCATTAAGCCCAAAGGATTTGGCGTTATAATCAGGACAGTTGCAGAAAATAAAAAAGTAGCGGAATTAAATAATGAGCTTAAGATTTTGGTGAAACGATGGGACGAAGCAACTCGTAAACTACAGCAAGCTAAGGACGTTTCACTTATTTTAGAAGAATTGGGTCGCACAGTGGGAATAATTAGAGATTTATTCAATACCACATTCACTAACATTCACGTCAATGATCAGGCAATCTTTTCAGAAGTAAAAAGATATATCGAATTGATTGCTCCCGGTCACAGTAATATTGTGAAGCTATACAAAGATGACACACCGATTTTCGATCATTTCGGAATCACCAAACAAATCAAATCAAGCTTCGGAAAAACAGTGTCTTTTAAAAGTGGGGCTTATCTGATCATTGAACATACAGAAGCTCTCCATGTAGTTGACGTGAATAGTGGCAACAGATCTAAAAACGCATCGGGACAAGAAGTCAATGCCCTGGAAGTAAATTTGGCAGCGGCTGATGAGATAGCCCGCCAATTGCGGTTGCGCGACATGGGAGGCATTATAGTCATTGATTTTATTGACATGCACGAAGGTGAAAACCGCCAGAAGGTGTACGAAAGAATGCGGGAAGCGATGTCGACCGACAGAGCAAGACACAATATCCTGCCGTTGAGCAGGTTTGGACTGATGCAAATGACGAGACAAAGAGTCCGTCCTGAGATTGAAATCAATATTGAAGAAAAATGTCCAACTTGCCTGGGAACGGGCAGTGCCATGCCTTCTATATTGTTTGTTGATCAAATCGAAGAAAAAATCAAACTTTTAGTAAATAGGTTAAAGGTAAAAAAATTCGTGCTTTTCTTACATCCTTATGTAGAAGCATACCTGTCCAAAGGTATCAATTCATTAAAAATGAAGTGGAAACTCAAATATGGATTGAATTTTAAGATCATAGCTTCACAAGAATTAGGATTGTTACAGTACAAGTTTTCTGACAGTAAGGGTAAAGAAATCAACCTAAAGAAAGAATTGGAAAAGTTGGAAGAAACCAAAAAGTAATTAGAAATCGAGGCTGCCTTTTCATTTTGGCAGCCTCGATTTTTTTGTCAGGGAATAAACAGTTTCTGACGATTAATAATATATAAACCTGAAGGCAGTGGTAAGTGCAAGGTTTCCGTATCAATCAAACCCCTATAAACCGAATAACCCAACAAATCAAAAATCTCAATCGCAGTAGGATATGTTGCCTCTAATACAGCGAGTCCGGGCATGGTTCTGATGCGTAGCCCATCATTGGTTGTATAGATGTTTCCGGTATCCTGAACAGGCTCATATTGCAAGGTAAAATGGTCGGCACTCCACCACTTGTTGGTTAAACTGACTGTCATGCCTATGCGTAAACTTTCACCCGCCTGAATGGTTACGGGAGGCAAAGTGACTTTCTCCCATCCGTTCTGATAAGGTGAGCCTGCAGGAGATGCATTCCCGATACCTGTATAATAAACCGATGTCCTGGTTGATCCGCCATCTTTGGAACTGTAAAACTCCATTTGCGCACCCGAAGAGCAACGCAACAGCACAGCAGGTGTATAAGTTCCCGCAGGAAGAAAAGCAATGTCCTGGTACATACCGGAAGTATAAGCAGAACTTGACCACTTATCCCAGTAATAATTGGAACTCACACCATCATAAGCCTCTCCGGACTTATAATCCACCGTATTTACCGTCCAGCCGTAGCTGTCTTTCCTGAAACAGTCGGGATTCAAAATCAATACGCTTGCATCAGCCTGAGTTTTATCCTGATTCCAGGTAAACAGTGCTTTGTAACGATCATCCGACTCTTTACGCATGTTCTGCCTGAAAGCCTCATAACCTTCGCTTAAAATACTTGAAAATGAGCCTAAAAATCTGAGATTAAATTCATCGGCACCCGCCCAACGCGCTGTCATCGGTCCGATATTTTTAATACCTATGCGAAGTGTGCCGTTTTTGACAGCAATGAGTGGAATGGTTTGTCGATTTTGTAAATCCAATTCGCTGTCCGTGGTCACCGGAGCAAAGTACTCTACCCCATCTGCCTGCGCATACAGGCCCACATTGCCATTGACAAAATCGGCCGCAACACCGTTGGTGCTGTTGAAACAGGCTGCCGACAACTCATACACTCCTTCTGCCAGATCGTTGATATCCTGATAATAATTGAATGCCATACCGGCAGCATTGCTGTCCCACACTTCAAAATAAGTATCACCGGTACCTTTTGTGTAACCGTTGGCGGCAGAGCGAACGCAGGTCCAACCTTCCACGGCATCCTTCGAACCGGTCGTGATGTTCGGATTATTGATGTATGCCAAATCAGTGTCGTCACTGGTTGTTTCAGCACCCACAACGGTTTTTACATACAATCGAAACACATCATTTTCCACATCAAAATCAGCCATGTCAAAGCTGTAAGTATGCGTAGTCTTGTCATACACCGAGCGGTCAGTTTCACTGTAGATATTTTCAAAGGTACCATCCTGTTTTTTGCGCTGGATGATCATCTGGTCGGTCATGTCACCGTTGTCATTCTTAACTGTAAAAATAATTTTACCGGATGCGGAGTTAATCGTAGTTTTTAGGGTAACTGCTTTCAGGCCCGGTGTCCACCAAACAGGTGTAAACTGAACATCAGCATTGTAAGCGAAGGTAGATTTATTATCGCGATACACCTCGCCGGCAGGAGTAATCCAGCCGTCGTCCGCTATCATGGCACGATAATATGAGTCCCAGTTATAAATGGCATAGCGCTCAACAAAACGGCAAGTATCCAATACATTTAAAATTTCACGGATGGCATTTTTGTTTTTCTCCAAACGATCTCCGTAATTAGAAGGCCAACTTTCAGTCGTCCAAGATGCGCCATTGTTCCATTCGGTGATCCAGATCGGGCGTTTGGTAGCATCATAAATGGCTTTTAAGCGGTTGTACCACGCCTGAGCATTGGCAGCTTCATTGGTACCCCAGTAAGCATGAATCACTACAAAATCACAACGATAGGCCATGTCGTTACAATGATTGATGTAAGTAGTCAGCCAGGAAGCATCTGTTGGTGAGGGTGACCCAATACGCATTCCCGATGGCTGGAAATTGGGCGTGATGGTGCAGCATGTCCATGGAGAGATCACACCTCCGCAAGAACACTTGTCGGAAGTATGCTGTTCTGCATGTTCCGGCTCATTGATACTCAACATATGCGTGCTGTTGGCGTGACCATTCACCTGACTATCCGAGGGCCAGTACAAGTGTTGTTTGGTGGGGATGTATTCCGCATCGGCTGTCGTGCCCCTATCGGCGCTCCAGGTATAGAACCAGGTTGCCCGCATTTTCTTCACATCGCCGGCAATGGCAGCATTGCTCTTGGTGTCGCACCAGCCCTTTTTCGACACATAATTCCACTTTTTGATGTGCACTGAAGAAATTCTTCTGTTCAATGCCTGGGGCAAAACATTGACTACAATGTCTTTATGGTCGGCAACATACACACGACTGTAACCACCTCCGTTGGCACCGGAAGCCAAGGTAGCCATATAACCCCTTTTGAGTACAAAACTGCGGAAGGTATTGGATGCCTTGCCCAATTCATTGGCTCCGGGACGCAGTGAAGTTTGTGTCCCGCCCAAATTCTCTTCACTGTATCCTGTAAATGGTTGATAGGTGGCTTTGTGCGGAATAAGAACCGCACCATTGAGATAAATTCCTACCCGTACATTGTTGTTGTTTACAGCATTGACGCCGTTGATCTTAATGGAAGATAAGTAGTTACTGATAACCACAGATGGCAAGGTATTATCAAATATCACCCAGGCATCTTCATGGGTCAAATTGATAGTGGTATTTTTTAAGGGCGTTTCTTCCCGTAAGATGTGGAAATCAACCGCAGTAGACAAGTCTATACTTTGATTTTCAAGGAAAACGGCATAACGCACGTTTTTTCCGTACTTATCCGTTACGGGTGTTCCCTGGGCTACGGCTTTGGTGGCGCTTATTACTTCAGGCAGATAGCTGCTTAATGCACCCACTCCCAGTAAACTCCATTCTGCAGCCGTTCCGTGTTGTGTATAAGCAGGTACTGAACCCATGGATGCACTGCCTGCAAGCGCTCCGTCACGATAAACGCTTACTGACGAACCATTGAAAGCAAATTGGTAATCCATGGCTCCCGTTTGTTTGGGAAGATCATCCTGAAGCAATTGTCCGTTTACAGATATCTTATCAGTTGCAATATCAACTACAGCTCCCTGTCCGCGGGCATTTCTTATTATCAGAGATATTTCCGTATCAATGCTGAAATCAAGTTGATTGAGTGCCAAAGTAAAAGCATTCTCAACATCAAAATTTTTACCTGATAACAAATTGACCATACTCGAAGCCAGACAATTCCCCAAGGCATTTTGAAGGTCGGTATGGGTTTGAATAATTGTTGTAAGCGTTTGCCCGACAGCATTTTCATAAATCCCTTCTGCCGTTGCAAGTTTCCCGGACAACTGCTGACGCAAGCCGGCATCGTAAATGGTTTGACTCACAACGCCCTGACTTTTCTCTATGGTCTGACCCAAAGCATTTATGTAGAGTTGCTTGCGGGCATCATTAAAGCTTGTGTCGGCTTTTATCACCTGCCAACGGCTTAGCTCATTATTGGATTTATCATAAAAAACACTGACATAAGTGTCGGCCTCCTT
>Ga0209718_1000429_pt1 | contig 57406 bp, 57 predicted proteins | sample AD_JPNAS1_MetaG_FD_184420 | JGI IMG/M metagenome (GOLD analysis project Ga0209718, IMG submission 184420) | Active sludge microbial communities of municipal wastewater-treating anaerobic digesters from Japan - AD_JPNAS1_MetaG (SPAdes) (version 2) | ecosystem: Engineered > Bioreactor > Anaerobic...
TTTTAAACTTTTCTTCTGCTGTGTAATTCTTCTTTGACATAAAAACCCCTTTAATTATCATATTCTACAGGGAGTTTTTGTCTCTTATTTTTTATCTCGTTTTGTTCAATTTTTTAAAAGCGAAACACTTGGATTGAGAATGGAATAATGGACTTATCTGATTTGTTTAAACCGAAAATACGATTAGTAATTAAGCCTAAAAAATGTTCGAATATTAAACCTTTTTACATTAATGTAAAAGTGCTGCGAAAAAAGAATCTTGAAAGACTGTTGGAGATTCTATCTATAGATAAATTGGGATAAGTTGCCCTAAAATGAATTGATATAATCTCAGAACGATATATTCTGTTTCTTTGGTGAATCTGGGTTGAATTGAAAAATGATATCAGTTATAGTTTTCAGGATTTCATTCATGATTTGTCAGATCATAATTTTCATAATAGTCAATAATCATAAAATAAATGTTTAGGTAAAACAGATGAAGACTTTCATAATCATTTCAGTGTTTATATGTTCCTTGACTGTTTGTAATTCAAAATCGAAAGAGAGAGACTGGATAATTGTTCCAGGTGAAAAAGTAGGAGGAATAACTCAGAATTGCACAAAAAAAGATTTAATTGATATTTTTGGAAAAAACAATGTCTTTGAATGCAATATTGATTTATCTGAAGGAGAATCCGTTGTTGGTGTAAAAGTATTCAAAGATACTTCCAATGAATTAGAAATATTATGGAAGGATACTAAATTCCAAAAGATTGATAGAATTATAATTCGGTCTAAAGGTACACAATGGAAAACAATCGACGGAATTACCATTGGAACATCTCTTTCAAACATAGTAAAAATGAATGAAAAAGAAGTCACAATTTTAGGATTTGAATGGGATTATGCCGGAACTTTGGTTTCATGGAATAACGGGAAACTGGAGAAGAAATATGATGTTGGAAAAAAATTTGCTATGAGCTTTGAAAGTTTGTCTGGGAAAGTTAATAATTATGAATCTGTTATGGGAGATAAGCAGTTAAAATCAGACAATGAAGTAATAAAGTCAATGATTCTCAAAGTTGCTTCTATGGCTGTTATCTTTGAGTAAATATTTGTGTAATTGAACAATGATGGTATTCACCTGACACTTTTCTCTGAAATTACAAATTAAGTAGTTAAATTCATATCGTTATCAACAAATTTAATTTCGTCAATGAAAGCCTAGTATGGCGTTTTGCAGTTCATGCTTCAGGCATGATAATTTATTTAATTGCCGACATTTTCCAGTTATCCAGTATGTTCGATCAAATTTATCTTTATTCTTGCAGCTTTATTGTGTAGATTGGTATTAGTGGTCAGGGTTATCTCTCCTAAAAATTATTTGCAGTAAAATCATTATAAATTTCAAAGAAGTTTTGACCAATTCTATTTTGAGCGGACTGTCAGGTAAATACTAGCACAATACAGACAGATATTGGTGTGGGGTTTAAAATTTTTAAATTACCTACTGAATGTGTTAAGAATCTAGATAATATCAGAAGTGAAATGAATGAAACTCTAAAATTATGGGATGATTATAAAAAGGAGAATAAATGAATCTTTTCTTTCACATTATGTTAGCAATAATTATTAATATTGCATTGTACCCTTCAATTATAATATATTTTCGATTATTAGGGGGATATAGTCAAAAAGTTATTCGAATTGTGTATATTATTTCCTCAATTATAATTTTTGTTTTAATGATTCTTTTTCAGCCATTGAAGAGTAATTTTTAATTTAACATAATCTAAGTATAATCAAACTGAGGGATATTTAAACATAAGGGGTTATTACGATAGATGTTCTTAATGATAAGTTAGAGAGAGAAAAAAGGCCGGTAATGCCGGACTTTAACATATTGAATCTAAATCATTTAGCTCTTTGAAACCCCATCCGCGAAGCGGAGTTGAATTGAGTGGCAGCTTTGAAGCAATTGATTCAGAAATTAAAATTGTAATGAACAATGAAGGTATTCTCCTGACACTATTCTTTGAAATTAAAAAATAAGCCGTTGATTTTGGTTTCTTGTAAGCAAATTTAATTTCATCAGCGAAAGCCTAGTATGGCGTTTTGCAGTTCATGCTTCAGGCATGATGATTTATTTAATTGCCGACATTTTCCAGTTATCCTGTAAGTTCGATCAAATTTATCTTTATTCTTGCAGCTTTATTGTGTAGATTGGTACTAGTGGTCAGGGTTATCTCTCCTAAAAATTATTTGCAGTAAAATTATAATAAATTTCAAAGAAGCTTTGACCAATTTTATTTTGAGCGGACTGTTAGGAGAATACTAGATTAATACATGATGAGCAAGGTAAATAAATAATTTAACAAGGTGTAAGAATGCAAAAGTTAATGTTGCTGATATTGTTTTTTCAAATGATGATTATTGTTACATTTTTCATAATTGCTAATAAGAAAGCGATAAACTATGATAAATTATTAAAAGAAAAATTTCCTGAGCGATATGAAAACGAGCAAAAAATAAAGAGTATTACTGATATTATTCTCCCACAAAAAGTTTTAGATTTCTTTTTTTTAGAAGACGAGGATAAAGAATTAAATAATATTAGGTTCCAATCAAAATTGTGTGCGTTGGTTGCAATATTATCGCTGTTTGGATTTGGGATAACTTTTTTAATTGCTAGTTTTATATTTTTTTAAAGATTTTAAACTCTACTACCAATAAATAATCCAAACCGAGCGAAGAAGTTCTAAAACTTCTTACACGGGCAGTCGGAACGAGGCCGACAAACGAGACGCTTCCTGAGCAAACTGCTCGACTCTTTTTTGTGCCATCCTGGCACAGAGTCTCGTTACCATCATCGTGATGGCTCAAAGTTTGCATAAAAGCGTCTCGCTAGCTTTCTACATCCATGCGGTAGAGAATTTAAATTCTCATTTTATTATTGATATGACTCAGCAGACTTTTTGGCGCGTATCCCATCCATGGGCGCGCCAAACTGGTACACTTCCTGTGCACTACGCGTGTTCGCTTCGATTGATGTTATCAATATTGTTCACACCTCAAACTCCGAGGTAATGCTTGCGGTCTCCCGCTATGGGCTTCGTCCATCTCGCGGGTAGTCGGAACGAGCCCGACAAACGAGACGCTTCCCGAGCAAACTGCTCGACTCTTTTTTGTGCCATCCTGGCACAGAGTCTCGTTACCATCATCGTGATGGCTCAAAGTTTGCATAAAAGCGTCTTGCTAGCTTTCTACATCCATGCGAGTATGTATTATTGGTATTAATAAAATATTGCTGTTTCTCCGCTGTCCTCCTGACAGCTCCGAATATAACTATAAGATAACTTCACACCTTAAACTCCGGGGTAATGTTTGCGCTGTCCCGCTATGGACTTCGTCCATCTCGCGGGCAATCTTTCTACATCCTGTAGAAAGTGCTTGACTTCTTCTTAACATATACTTAAGTGGCTGTAGTATATATTATGAAGTATAAATTTGGTGAAAAAATCCGTTCGGTTCGCGAACGCAAGGGAATTACGATGAAAGAGGTCGCCGAGAAGTGCGGTGTTACCGAATCTCTTATTTCCCAAATAGAAAGAAACAAGGTTTCCCCTGCTATTGAAACTCTGCTTTCAATCGTCGATGTTATGGATATCGACATTGAATATTTGTTCGGAGATTTTAAAAAGAATAAGCAGGTAGACATTGTCAAAAAAAATGACCGTAACACATTTTCTTCTCACGGTGTTGTCTATGAACAGCTTTCAAGCGCGTGGAAGAATCTTGAACACGGCATAGAAGCTTATTATCTAGAAATTGATTCAGGATCAGAAAAAGGTTCTGAAGAATACGGTCATATCGGTATGGAGATGGGAATCATTCTTCAAGGAAAGGGAGAGCTCAAGTACGGAACAGAAACCTATGTTCTTGAAAGCGGCGACAGCATTTCTTTTTCTTCTGATATTCCTCATGTTTTGAGAAATACAGGCGGGAGTAAGCTTAAGGCTTATTGGGTTGTGACTCCTTCCAAGGGATTTTTTAAGGAGATTTAGATGTTTCATAAATTTTCGTTAAAAGAATTTTTGTTTCTATCTGTTATCTTGGCAGCTGATTATTTTTACATTACCACCCAGCATCACTGGATTAGTTCAATGAGTATGAGATTTATTAGTCTTTTCGCGGCGGTATTTTTGTCATTGTTTGTTTTTTTCTTTATTGTTAAACCGAGAAAACCTTATGCATTAGCAATAAGCGTTTTGACTGTTTTAGCAATTCTGACGGTTGTAATTACATTAATTCTTCATGTCGGAATAAGAAATGATTTGTCGGTTAAACAGCTTTATATTTTTCTTGTTTTAATGTCGTCGGTATTTCTTACAGCTGGAATTTATTCGATGATAACGGGTATTAGAAAGAAAAAGTAACCGCTTTAATAAGCGGATTATTATCAATATAATTAAGGAGAAGGTTATGGGAAAAACATTAGCGGAAAAAATATTTGATTCGCATATCGCGGACAAACCTTTCGAGGGAACTTACGTTCTCAAGCTTGACGCGGTTTTCTGCCATGAAATTACAACGCCTATCGCGATAAACGATCTTGTTTCGCGCGGTATGGATAGGGTTTTTGATCCGTCAAAAATTAAGGCGGTTATAGATCATGTTACCCCTGCAAAGGATTCAAAAACTGCAGAGCAGGGCAAAATTATGCGCGAATGGGCGCGCCGTCATAATATCAAGGATTTCTTTGACGTCGGAAAAAACGGAGTATGTCATGCACTTTTCCCTGAACAGGGTTTTGTCCGTCCGGGATATACCATTATCATGGGAGATTCTCATACATGTACTCATGGTGCATTCGGCGCGTTCGCGGCTGGAGTAGGAACAACCGATCTTGAAGTTGGAATCTTGAAGGGAGTTTGCTCTTTCAAGTATCCTTCAACTATAAAATTTGTTCTTAAGGGAAAGCTCCAGAAGGGAGTTTATGCGAAAGACGCGATTCTTTATGTTATTTCGCAGATCGGCGTAAACGGTGCAACTGATAAAGTTATGGAATTTACAGGCGAGATCGTCGATGAAATGAGCATGGAGTCAAGAATGACTCTTTGTAATATGGCTATTGAAGCAGGCGGAACAAGCGGTGTTTGTTATCCTGATATGAAAACTGTTGAGTATCTTTGGCCGTTCATTCAGAAAGATTTCAAATCCAAAGAAGATGCTCTTGCAGAATATTCCAAATGGAAAAGCGATTCAGACGCTAAGTTTGAAAAGGTTATTGAATATGATCTTTCCAAGCTTGAGCCGATGGCGACTTTCGGAAATAAGCCTGATCAGGTAAAAACCGTTAAGGAGATGGAAGGAACAAAAGTTGATCAGATTTACATCGGTTCATGTACAAACGGAAGAATCGAAGATCTTCGTATTGCAGCTGATATATTGAAAGGAAATACAATTTCTCCGAATGTTAGAGGAATCGTATCGCCTGCGACGCCAAAGATTTTTAAACAGGCAATGGATGAAGGAATTCTTTCTGTTTTTCATGATGCAGGTTTTGTTGTTACCAATCCTACTTGCGGAGCATGTCTTGGTATGAGTAACGGTGTTCTTGCTGAAGGTGAAGTTTGCGCTTCAACTACTAACAGAAATTTCTACGGCCGTATGGGAAAAGGCGGAACTGTTCATCTTATGAGTCCGGCTTCGGCGGCAGCAACGGCAATTGCAGGGTATATAACCAACTCTAAACTTTTTGCCGGGAAATAAGGAGATTAAAATGAAAAATTTTAAAGGTAAAGTTTTATTTTTAAACAGATCTGATATCAATACGGATGAAATTATTCCGGCGAAATATCTTACTGAAATTACAAAGGAAGCGTTGAAACCTTTTACTTTAGAAGATCTGAAGCTTGATACTTTCAATCCAAAGACAGATCTTTCCGGAAAGGCAGCTATAATTACACGAGCTAATTTTGGATGCGGTTCTTCCCGTGAACATGCTCCGTGGGCATTGGAAGTTAACGGAATTAATGCTGTAATTGCTGAGAATTTTGCCCGAATATTCAGACAGAATATGTATAATTGCGGAATGCTTGCGATTGAACTTCCGAAAGACAAGATAGAATATCTTTTCGGAAAATATTCCGGAAAAGAAACAGAAATTGATATTGATGTAAACTCAGGAAGTTTTATCATAACTTCAGGCGGAGCATCTGAAAAAATCAGTTTTGAGATCGACGGATTCAGCAAAGCTCTTGTAGAAGCTGAAGGCTGGGTTGGTTACGCTGATAAAAAGTATTAAGCTGTTTATGAATTAATAATTTAAAAGCAGGTTATTTGAAAAGTAACCTGCTTTTTTTGTTGAATTTATTTCTTAAGACTAGAATAAAAAAGGTTATGAAAAAGTATTTGATTATTATTCCGATATTGCTTTTTTCAATAATGGAGCTTAAAGCTTCTTCAATAATAATTGAAACTCCGAAAGCCGGATACATGTCAGATCAGGTATATTTGATAAAAGGAACTATTTCAGGATATTCCGGAAAATCAGCAATTCTAGTTCTGAACGGATTGCCTCAGACCATTCCTGTTGTAAACGGAAAATTTTCAATTAAAGCCGTAGCATCGCCGGGCAATAATCTTGTTGAAATTCACGCAAATGGACAAAAGGAAAGAGTTTCATTTTTTGCAAAAGTTCCGTCAAAAGATATAAAAGTTCTTCTTACCTGGGATACTCCTTCATTCGTCGATTTATGGGTTATAGATCCTACCGGAGAAAAATGCTATTGGAATTCTACTGTAACAAAAAACGGCGGAAATCTTGTTTATGATGATTCAAATTATGCTCCGCAGACTTTCACTATGGTAAAGGCTTTGCCGGGAATTTATTCTATTCAGATTCAAAATTATGGAGCTTTCGGTCACCCTGTTTCAAGAGTAAAGGTTTATCTTGTTCTTTATGAAGGTACTCCGAGAGAAATAAGAAAAGAATGGCTATTCAGTGCAACAAAAGAGAGATCTGTATATCATATAACAGATTTTTTTATTGAATCAGACGGCAGATAAATCAGGCTGATAAATCTATAGATGAGAAAAGTACATACGGGCAATTGAAATTTCCTGTTTGTTTCGTTTCACTTGAAAAAACAATTTCACTGTTGAGAAGCTGGTAAAGATTTCCTGAAATCATACAGTCTTTAATTCTGCCCTGAATTTCATTTTCATTAAAAGAAAAAGCCAGACTTAAATTGCATGAAAAATCTCCTGTAATAGTATTGGATTGTCCAAGACCGATCATCTGATCAACTAAGATTCCGTTTTTTGCTGTTTTCATTAAATCAGAAAGACTTAATGTTCCGGGTTTAATTATTACATTAGAAAATGAAGGTGACGGAAGTGAAGAATAACTTCTCGATGAATTTCCGCTCGGTTTGATTCCGAGTAGAGAAGAATATTTCAAATCGGTGATAATCTCATTGATAACACCTGAAGAAATAATATCTTTTTGTCTTGCGGTAACTCCTTCATCATCAAGTGCGAAACTATGATATGAATTATCCAAAAGAGGATTATCTGTTATTGTGAGATTATCTGAAAATAATTTTTCTCCGATTTTACCGGTAAAAGGAGAAATCTTTTTATAGTGACTTCCGCCTGATAGCTGGTTTAATAAAATTGATATAAGAGAAGAAAAAGCATGAGGAGTAAAAATAACAGGAACTTTTCCCGGATTTACTTTTGCGCTGATTTGAGATAATTTGTGCACTTGTATTATTTCTGAGCAAAGATGTTCGTAATTTTCTTTTTTGATGGAAGAAACAGAATCCCAGACTGAGATCCTGCTTTTGTCGTCAAGAATTCTTTCTGTGCTTACGCTTGCAGAATAAAACGAATACTTTGAAGAGAAATCAAGCCCTTTTGAATTAATGATTCGCCTTGATCCTTTTCCTGAATTGATTCTGACATCAGAAAGAGCGTCATTAAATTCAGACGTGATTAAAGAAATAGTATTCTCTGCTGAGGATATTTCTAAATCAGTAGAAATGTTATTTTCCACGTAGGTTATCGGTTCGATTATATTGTGAGGAATTTCAGGTAAAGTGATTTGCTGAATTTCGCTGAACTTTAAAAGGGATACTGCCGTTTGAGCTGTTTCAAGAAGTTTGTCTTTATTGTTTGAAAAAGAAAAACCGATTCTTCCGTCGACGGAAACTCTTATTCCGCAGCCGGACGAAAATTTTTCGGACATGGAATAGAAGCGGTTATTTGCAAAGCTTATCGGAAAAGATTCGGATTCTTCAAAATAGAATTCATACCAATCTGTATTTGCTTTAAGATATTTTTCAGCGGAAATCATTGCTTCCCTCCGATTAAAACATCTTTTACTAAAATATGAGGTCCTCCGAGAGAAACAGGCAGAGGCGATTGACCGGCTTTTCCGCAGCCGCCGAGTCCTCCAAAATGCATTTTATCATTGGCAATCATATCAATATTTTTCAGTGTTTCAAAAACATTACCCGAAAGCATAATATTTTTCAGCATTTTTACAGGTTTGCCGTTTTTTATCAGATAACCGTATGCCGGTGAAAATGTAAAAAGCTCTAGGTTTGTCATTCCGCCGTGATAATCTATCGCGTAAATTCCGTCATCAAGAGAATTGAATAAATCGTCTTTTGAGTATTTTCCATTATCAATATAGGTGTTAGTCATTCTAACTATTGGAGCAAAATAAGTTGAAATTGCACGTGCGTTTCCGGTAGGATTTTCATTCATTTTATGTGCTGTTTCTCTGGAATGAAGTCTGCCCGAAAGTAGGCCATCCTTAATCAAATAATTTTTTGCAGACATTATACCTTCATCGTCGCACGGGATATATCCGGCATAATCTTCAAGAGTTCCGTCATCAATGACGTTCAGAGTTGCTTTTCCGAATTGACTGCCGATTGTCATAATTTTTTTCATTCTTTCATCTTCATAAATCGCGTCTGCTTCAGAAAGATGACCGAATGCTTCATGAATAAAAACTCCTGAAAGCTTCTGGTCGCAGATGATATCATATTTTCCGCCGTCTGCATTTTCGGCAGTAAGCATTTCTATTGCGGTTTTGACAATTGATTCTGCAGTTTGCTCGTGTCCTTGAGCTATTTCAAACCCGCCGTATCTTGCAAATGAATTGTGATAAGGCTGAATTTCGTTTCCGTCTTTTGCCGTTGCAGATAGAGAAACTCCGCAGAAAGATTTGTTATAAATAATTTCACTGCCTTCTGAATTTAGGTAGCAGTATGTGGAAAGTGAATCTTTATAGATGGAGCGTGAAGTCTGAATCTTATCATGATTAAAAAGAATGTTATTGTACTTTTCTGCCAATAGAAATTTGTCATCAAAAGAAACTGAATCCAGAGTAATCGCGGATGAAGTTGTTTTATTAATTATTGCTGGAGAGCTTGTGTGTATGAAAGAATTTCCTTTTTGCTTAATCGATTTAGCTTTTTCAGTCAGTTTCGACAGATAATAATCAATTTTGCTAAAATCATTAAAAGAAGTTACGATCCAGTTTCCGTTTTTCAGAACTCTGATTATTCCGCCGGAAGAACCACCGCTTGCAGCAGATTCTGTCTGTTTTCCGGAAATGGATATATAGTTCGACTTTTGATCAACAAGACGAATCTCTGAATAATCAAAAGGGAGTGTGTATAATTTGTTTTTGACAGAGTTGATATCTGTATTTAATAGATTGATCATAAGTTTATTGAATAGTCATTCTACTAATGAAGTATTATTATATCAAGCAGAAGTTGGAGGAAATATAAAATGTTTATTGCGGCGGCAATCGGACTGACAGCCGGTGTTTTCAGCGGTTTGCTTGGAATAGGCGGAGGAATCATTATGATTCCGGCTCTTGTTTTTTTTATGGGATATTCACAGCATTTGGCGCAGGGAACAACTTTTGCAGCAATGGTTCTTCCGATAGGACTACTAGCGGCAGCTGAATATTATAAACAAGGGAATGTAAACATAACATCGGCAGTAATTATTGCCGTGTCATTTGTCTTAGGCGGATTCTTCGGTGCAAAAATTGCTCTTATTGCTGATGCATCGGTCTTAAAGAAAATATTTGCGGTATTTCTAATTGCAATCGGTATTCGTATGCTTATATCAAGATAGAATTACCATACCGGACTCATATAAGGGTACGGATTGACAGCGGTATTGCTCATTCTAATTTCATAATGGCAATGGTTTCCGGTAGAAGATCCTGTCTGACCAACAAAACCGACAACATCTCCGCGTTCTACTGTCTGATCTTTTGAAACATTCAATCTCGAACAGTGGGCATATATTGTTTCGTATCCGTAATCATGTTTTACTCGGATCATGTTTCCGTATCCGCCTGACCAGCCGGCGAAGACAACAATTCCTTTTGCGGTAGCTTTAATCGGTGTTCCATGATCTGCAGCTATATCTATTCCATAGTGAAAATCCCTTCCGAAACCGAAAGGAGATCTTCTCCATCCGAATAGGGAAGTGATATGACCGTTATTTGGAAACATCGAAGGAGTTCCGTTTGCGACCTTTCTTCTTTCATCAAGAAAGACTTTAACAGTTTTCATCGTGTTTGCTGCATTTGAAAGATTTTTACGTATTTCTTTTAGGTCTTCAATTTGAGATGGCACATGCTGATTTTTAAGTGAAGTCTGTTCTTCAGGATCAACCGGAAGAGTCAGCCAGATAGATTCGGGATCATCCGTACCGGTTGATAATGTATAAATTTTTTCTACCTGAGGTTTAATATCATCCATCAAAGATTCAATTTCTGAAGAGAGTTCCTGAAATTTATGAAGCTGGGCTCTGACATTGTTATATTTCTTAATAGATTCTTTTTCTTCATTTTTTATCTGGTTATGCTTTATAAATGCCATGAGAGAAGCGCTTACAACGATGAAGAACAATATAATAAAAAATGAAATGATAAACTTCGAAATCTGAAAATTGAATATCTTTTTCTCATTGTGGGGTATAAACATAATGGTCATTTTTTCGTGACCCTTGCGCAAAAAAGCTTCCCATCTCTTTATGAGTTTTCTTGAAAACATAAAATATCGTTCTGAACATTTCTGTTTTGCGGAATTTTTGACCTGTCTTATTTTTGCTCTCACAATAATACCCCGTTTACTAATCGGCGAAAAGACCCTATATTATCAACTGTTTTTTTCGGTAAAAGAAACCAGATCTCTTACGCTTCCAGCAGGTAATATCTCCAATCCGCCTTTAGTATCTATATCATCCTTTTGTGCAAAAGGAACTGAAACTCTGCTGAATCCGTTGCGATAAAGTTCGGAAATGCGTCTTTCAATATGAGAAACCGGGCGTATTTCGCCTGAAAGAGAAATCTCGCCGATGAATCCGGTTTTTCTATCAACTGCCTTATTAAGATAACTTGAAATTATTGAAACGGCAATAGCTGTGTCAGAAGCTGTTTCTCCGACAGAAAAACCACCTGCAAGATTTATGAAAATATCAGATGAAGACATCGGGATTTTTAGATACTTTTCAAGAACAGCAGATATTATTGAAAGTCTGTTCTGATCGAAGCCGTCAGCCATTCTTTTAGGGTTTGAAAAGTTTGTCGGTGTTACAAGAGACTGAACTTCAAAAAGAATTATGCGGCTACCCTCAAGGGCTGCAGAAACTGAAGAGCCCGGAGAAGAAAGGTGATTTGGATTTAAAAAAATTGAATTTCTGTCTTCGACCGGAAAAAGGCCTGCGGGAGTCATTTTGAAGATTCCTATTTCGTTAACGGAGCCGAAGCGGTTTTTGAAAGATTTTAAAAGCCGATACTCCTTGGTAAAATCACCTTCAAAATAAAGAACAGTGTCTACGATGTGTTCGAGAATTTTTGGTCCGGCAATAGTTCCTTCTTTTGTGATATGTCCGACTATTATAAAGGGAGTATTTGTTTTTTTTGCAGATTCCGTTAAACTTGCAGCGGATTCACGTATTTGAGATACGGATCCGGGAGCTGAAGGATTTTTCTCTGTAAAGACTGTTTGAATTGAATCAATAATAACAGCTTCAAATTTCTGTGAGCTCAAAATGTGTTCAATGGCTTCAACGGATCTTTCTGTTGATATAAAAATATTGGATGTATTTAGTTTAAGGCGGTCAGCTCTTTGTTTAATCTGTTCAGGTGATTCTTCTCCGGAAATATAAAGGGTCTTCATGGATGAAGCTATTTGTAGGGACAAAGTTGATTTTCCGATTCCGGGTTCTCCTCCAATAAGGATGACTGATCCTTTTACAATTCCGCCTCCGCATACAGCATCAAATTCCGATATCCCTGTTGTAAAACGGGGAGAATCTTTTAATCCTATTTCAGAGAGAGAAAGAATATGCGTATGCTGACGTATTTTCTTTTCTTTAGTATTTTCATTTTCTTCAACAAAAGTATTCCAGTCTCCGCATGAAGGGCATTTGCCTAACCATTTGGGTGATTTTTCACCGCAGTTGGAACAAAGAAAGAAATGATCTTTTTTCGCCATTATTTTTGTTCCTTCCACATAAGCAGAGAAGGGTTCTTGGAAAGAATATAGGTAAAATCTTTTGCATAAATCGAAGCATCACGTAGATTATTATATATTTCTTCGTCTGTCATTAATTTCCCGAGAGTTCCCCTCCCGTTTTCAAGACGGTAAAGAATCTTATTCAGACTGTCTGTTGATTCTGAAAGATTTCTAAGAGTTATGGTTATATCTTCCTTGTTTGTTTGTGAAATGTCTGAAAGGTTTTTTGTAAGGGTATTCATCTGGCTCATAAAAATTTTAGTTTGAACATTGAGATCAGTCATTGTTGCTTTTGCAGTTGATACAGTCGAACGGATGTCCGCTCTGTTTTCCTGAGTCATGTTATTTAGATTCTGGACAAACATACTCGAATTCTGAAAAATATCTGCAAGAACCTGTCCGCCGTCTTTATCCTGCATAAATCCCTGAAAAACCTGCATCATTCTGTCAAAAGAAGCGGGTTCCATTCCGTATTTCATATCACCGTCTTCTAGAAAAATATCATTATCGCGTAAAGGCGGAATTATGACATTAATGTATTTTTCTCCGATTAGACCGGTTGTATAAATAGCAAAGGTTGAAGAGCGGGGTAGTTTATATTCATTATTGATCCAAAGAATTACTTCTGTTTTCTCAGCTGACTGTTTGATTTCTTTTACTTCGCCGATTTTAATTCCGCCTCCGATTTTTACCGGAGCGGCTACTCTGAGATCGCTTAGAAATGTATAATATATACGAAGATTATAGCCGTTTCTATTTATGCTGACTCTGGCAAGCAGAGCTATAACGGCAATAAGAACAGTGAAGCTTAGCGTTACCATCATTCCGACTTTGGATTCGGTGCTGAGTTTCATAAAATACCTCTCTAAAACATGAAAATAACAGCACCGTGATTAAAAAAAGCAATAAGTTTTTTAGAGGCAATTTTTAACAAATTGCCTCTAAATATTTATTTATTCTGCCAATTAATCTTTCTGGTAAAGAACATTGTTGCAGCTAACAGAAAAAATAAACCGAAAGAACCAAGAAGAAGTGAATATTCCTGCATTTGAATAAGAATGTAAAGGAACGCATATAGAAGAATCAGGAAAGCACATATTATCAAAGCTCTTTTCTTTTCACCTAATACTGATCTGCAATACAGAGAGATAAGAGAGATTGTTGAAAGAGATGATATAAAATAAGAGAATCCGAATGAAAGGTGTTCGCTAAGAGAAAGAAGAAGGAGATAGAATATTGTTAAAGCTCCTCCGACTAATAGATACTGAAAAGGATGAATCTTCAAATTTGACACATTCTCAAATATAAAGAATACAGCAAAAGTCAGGAAAATGAAAAGAAGAGCATATTTTATTATTCTATCAGTCTGTTGATAAATGTTCTGAGAAACATAAAGAGATACTCCGAAAACTTCATCTGATATTTTACCTCTTTCACTGGAAGAAGTTTTGGAAGAAGAATTCCATTCTGCAGAGAAACCTTTATTTGATATTTTTCTTTCCGCAGGGAGCAATCCGGTAAAGTTTGGATCCGGCCAGTCTGAAGTCATAGTGATTTTTGATGGAGTTGCTCCTTCCAAAAAACACATTTTTTCTGATCCTCTAATTTTAAAGCGTATAGAACATTTTTTCAGAGAACCTTTTGATTTGATATTAACTATATCATTATTCCAAACAGATTCTGAACTCTGAAGATTATTGTTTGAACAATATATGTTTTCGTCATTTATTTTTATTGAATCAATTTCGATATTACCGTTCTGAGAAAAATTCATGCCCAGGATAAAATTTGTCAGATTTTTTGAGTCATCAAAATCTGCATCAACAACCATTATTGATGTGAAGCATGGTATTTTGAAAATATTCTTTTTTCTTATTTCCGATTGAAGTTCACAGTTGATATTAACAAATTTTGGAAATATCTTTTTGTTTCCCGATGAAGCATATACTCCGCCGAAAATAAAATTTCCGCCCCATGTTTTTCCCGCCTCAGTATAAACTTCCTGCTGCCGTTCTTTTCTTTCATTAACTAATGATTTAACCATTTGAATTGGGATTAGAAGCCCTAAAATCATTCCGATAATCATAAGTGCTTTAAAAAACTGATTTTTCATTTATCCTCCATATTCCGGATTATTGCCGGATAATGTATAGATTCTGCCGGATAGTGAAAGTAATATGAAAATAGAGTGAAATGAATATGAAACGAAAAGATTAAAAAAGCCGACTAATAATAGTCGGCTTTTCTGTTTTTATGGAATAGTTTCTTACTTAGCCTGGCTGATTGCAACTGCAACAGCTACAGTAGCTCCTACCATCGGGTTATTTCCCATACCGATAAGACCCATCATTTCAACGTGAGCCGGAACCGATGAAGATCCCGCGAACTGCGCGTCTGAATGCATACGTCCCATAGTATCAGTCATACCGTAAGAAGCAGGACCTGCAGCCATATTATCCGGGTGAAGAGTTCTTCCTGTTCCGCCGCCTGAAGCAACTGAAAAGTATTTCTTACCCTGTTCAACACATTCTTTCTTATAAGTTCCTGCAACAGGGTGCTGGAATCTTGTCGGATTTGTTGAATTTCCGGTGATGGAAACGTCAACACCTTCTTTGTGCATGATAGCTACGCCTTCACGAACGTCGTCAGCACCATAACATCTTACCGCTGCTCTTTCTCCGTTTGAATAAGCAGTTTCTTTGACAATGTCAAGTTTTCCTGTGTAATAATCAAACTTAGTCTGAACATAAGTAAAACCGTTGATTCTGGAAATAATGAAAGCAGCGTCTTTTCCAAGACCGTTGAGTATAACTTTCAAAGGAGTTTTTCTAACTCTGTTAGCAGATCTTGCAAGACCTATTGCGCCTTCTGCAGCGGCAAAAGATTCATGACCTGCAAGGAAAGCGAAACATTTAGTTTCTTCTCTGAGAAGCATTGCTGCGAGATTTCCATGTCCGATACCAACTTTTCTGTCATCAGCAACAGAACCAGGGATACAGAAAGACTGAAGTCCTTCTCCGATAGTTTCTGCCGCTGTAGCAGCATCAGTGATTCCTTTTTTTATCGCTATAGCCGCGCCTGTAATATATGCCCATACAGCATTTTCAAACGCGATAGGCTGAACGCCTTTAACTATTGCAGGTACATCGATGCCTTTTGCATCACATATTGACTTAGCTTCTTCGAGCGACTTGATTCCGTTTTTACCGAGAGCCGCTTCGATCTGTTTTATTCTTCTGTCATAGCTTTCAAATAATGCAGCCATTTATTCCTCCTTACTCTTCACGCGGATCGATATATTTTTTGGCGTCTGCGAATCTTCCGTAAGTGGAAGTTGCTTTTTTGAGCGCCTCGTTTGCGTCAGTTCCTTTTTTGATCGCTTCCATCATTTTGCCGAGATGAACAAATTCGTAACCGATTGATTCACCTTTCTCATCAAGAGCGATTTTTGTAATGTAACCTTCAGCCATTTCGAGGTAACGGGGACCTTTTGCTTTTGTGCTGAAAATAGTTCCGACCTGGCTTCTAAGACCTTTACCGAGATCCTCAAGTCCTGCACCGATTGGAAGTCCGCCTTCACTGAAAGCAGTCTGAGTTCTTCCGTAAATAATCTGAAGAAAAAGCTCTCTCATCGCAGTGTTGATAGCGTCACAGACAAGGTCAGTGTTCATAGCTTCGAGGATTGTTTTTCCGGTAAGAATTTCCGCAGCCATTGCAGCAGAATGCGTCATTCCCGAACATCCGAGAGTTTCAACGAGAGCTTCCTCGATGATTCCGTTTTTAACGTTAAGAGTAAGTTTGCATGCACCCTGCTGAGGGGCACACCAGCCTACGCCGTGTGTAAGACCGGAAATGTCTTTAATTTCCTTAACCTGATCCCATTTTCCTTCCTGAGGGATGGGAGCCGGACCGTGATTAGGGCCTTTGGCAACACAGGTCATTCTTTCGACTTCGTGTGAGTACTCCATTAGCACAACTCCTTATATATTTTGTAATTCCAAGATAGACCAATAACAGGGTAACTCTTAATGGAGGGCTGTATATGTCAATAAATTTCCTTTGAGTTTGATGAAGTGATGAGTATTGAAAGGTTACGAATTCTTTAAATAAAGAGAAATGTTAATATGAAAAATAATATTTATTAATCAATTAAAAGAGCAATAGATATTAAAATAAAGGTCTCATAATTAAAAAATACGCTGCCATTATACTAAAAAGACAAAAGAAATATAAAATTAATGCATGATAGTATAGAATCACTTAATCTCTTGATTATTTGTAACAATAATCGATATATTTCTTCTAAGAAAGATAATGGAGAACATATGTATAAGAAAGTAGTTATATTTTTGGTACAGATATTATTGATTTCAAATGTTTTTGCACAAAATAAAGATTTTTCTTTTCCCGAAACAGAAGCCGGACAGTATGTTTATTATCTTGATACAAGGAAAGATAATATGCGGTTAACCGGTCTTTTAAAATTTTTTGATAATACTATTGTCTGCCGTTCTATAGATCTTAAAACAAAGGAAGCATGTCTTATTACTTTAAAAATTACAGAGAATAATGACAGATTAGAAATTTCACCGGACAGGTTGCTGGAAGGAAATTTTGAAAAAAACGTACAATACATGCTAGTAGATATTCTTAATATAGCCGAACAGAACAGAAGAAATAAGGAGAAAATCGGTTATCAGATATCATCATTTAATGATGAGTGGAAAGAATTCGGTTATACCTTGGTGCATTCCTTTTCTAAAACAGTTCCATTTTTCAATCTTTTGTCTACAAGTATGAAAGATGGTAAAGAGAATATATATCAGGCTGTTTTAATTGGCAGAATGAGAGATTCAAAAGATAAAACTTTTTTTGAATTTGAATCCTTAGATATTGAGAAAAATCTTAACGCAAATTTTATTGTTCCAGTTAAAAAAGAAAAAGAGATGGAGCTTAGCGAGGCTACGATAAATCTCGATGAGAATTGGAAGTTCATCAAAAGCGGAACCTATCCGGAAATTCTTTATGATGGATTTTGGTTAGCAATTAAAAGTATGAGAGATGCACAGATAGGAATAGAAGCTTATGACTTAAAAAAAATAAACGAAAAGATGGTAAAACTTTCAGCAGTCGAATTGGCTAATTCTTTTGTCTTTTTTAATCCGAGGGTAATTCCATCAAGTGTTAAAGTAATTGAGAATGATAAGAATGATGTTGAGACAGAATTCACGGTAGTTGATCCTGTAACTAAATACAAAACATTTATGCATACCAGAACAATAAGAAAAGGAAATAATATAACATTTATTAATTTTTCCGTTTATCAGGAAACATATGATGCAAACAAAAAATATTTTGAAAGAATATTCAAATCAGTGAAGTTGAAAAAATAGAAAATTCTGAAAAACATTAAAGTGCCTGATAAAATGCAGAAAAATGTTATTTGGGAAATCCTAATATTTTAGTAGAATATTAGGATTTTAGAAAAATTAGTTTTCATCATGAAAATGAAGTTTAATTTCTTCGTTCTCCAGCTGTTTCATTGAAAAAGTTCCGGCATTTAAGGCAGTCATTTTGTTGCGGGGTGATGCGGCATCTATTTTAGCAAAGAGAGATTTCCGGTCTTTTTCTGAGCAATCTTTACTGAAATAGCATTTGAATTTATTCAGGTCGTCATGATCGAACATTATTATAAATGCCGAATGTTCTACGAAAGCGACATCTTCATACGCATGCGTTACTTCAAGTCCAAGGGCTTCTTCGATTATCTGTTTGACTCTTCCGAGATTCCAAAGCTTTTTCATAATACATCCTCTATAATAATTGATAATGAGAATTCTAATACAATTTGACAATTAATATCTTAAACGTCGAGAAATGAATTGTTGTTTTGATTTCGTATATGTAAAGATTTCAAGATTAATAGCTAAATAAGAGAAAATATGATGTAGTTATAAAAGAAAAAAAGATTTGCGGATTTTTAACGGTTAAATTCCATTAAACTTAAAACAAGTTAATTATCCCGGGAGTTTTTATGCTTTATCCTGAAAAAGAAAAAATTTCACTCGAAAAACTTAAAGAGCTTCAGCTGGAACGCCTTAAATGGTCGCTGAAACACGCCTACAGAAATAATGCTGTTTATAAAAAGAAATTTGACGATGCCGGATTCAATCCTGATTCGTTCTCTTCTTTTGATGACATGAAAAGAGTTCCTTTTCTTTATAAACAGGAAATGAGAGAATCTTATCCGTACGGATTATTTGCAGTTCCGATGAACAAAGTGGTACGCCTTCATTCTTCTTCAGGAACAACGGGAAACGCGACAGTAGTCGGATATACTAAAAATGACGTCGAAATCTGGGCTGAGGTTTGTGCGAGAAGTCTTTCCGGCATTGGAGCGACTGAAGAGGATATTATTCAGGTGGCTTACGGTTACGGTCTCTTTACCGGAGGATTGGGTCTTCATTACGGTGCTGAAAAGCTCGGTGCTGCAACGATTCCGATATCCGGCGGAAATACTGAAAAACAGCTGATGCTCATGAAAGATTTCGGTTCGACAGTTCTTGCTTGCACACCTTCGTATGCATTAAATATTGCAGATTTTGCGGCAAAAAACGCGCCGGAACTTGATTTTAAAAAGCTGAAACTCCGCAAGGGAATTTTCGGTGCTGAACCATGGACTAACGAAATGCGTACTGAAATTGAATCGCGTCTGGATATTGATGCTTATGATATTTACGGTTTGAGCGAAGTTATCGGGCCGGGTGTTTCATGCGAATGTGAAGCAAAACAGGGAATGCATGTTTTCGAAGATCATTTTTATGTCGAAATTATTAATCCTGAAACGGGAGAAATCCTTCCTGAAGGATCACAGGGAGAAATTGTTTATACTTCATTAACAAAAGAAGCTTGTCCAGTTATAAGATACCGCTCACGCGACATTACTCGTCTTTACCGCGATAATTGTTCATGCGGCAGAGTTTTTACCAAAATGGAAAAAATTACAGGAAGATCAGATGACATGCTTATCATCCGAGGTGTGAACGTTTTTCCTTCACAGATCGAATCTGTTCTTGTTGCTGTTGAAGGAGTTGAACCACATTATCAGATTATTGTCGATAGAAAAGGGACTCTTGATGATATAGAAGTTAAAGTCGAAGTTAATGAAAGCATCTTTTCGGATGAAATGAAAGTCATGAGCGAACTTTCTTCTAAAATAGCTTCAAAGATAAAAACTCATCTTAACATATCAGCAAAGATTACTCTTGTTGAACCTTCTTCTATTGAGCGAAGTGTCGGCAAGGCTGTCCGTGTAATTGATAAAAGAAAAAAGTGAGGTAAAAATGAATATTCAGCAGATATCTGTATTTATTGAAAACAAACCGGGACGTCTTCAGCATGTACTTGAAGTTCTGAACTCGGGTCATATCAACATTTTAACTCTTACTATCGCCGAGATTAATGATTTCGGAATTCTCAGAATGATTGTGGATAAACCGAATACTGCACATGATATATTAAGAAAAGAAAATGTTACTTCATCTGTAAATGAAGTTCTTGGAGTCGGTATCGATGATAAACCGGGAGGACTTCTCAGGCTGATCAAGTGTTTCGCAGAGAATAAACTTAACATTGAATACATGTATGCTTTCACCCAGAAAAAAGGAGATGAAGCAACGATGATTTTCCGCTTTGAGGATATTGAGGCGGCAAAAAACCTTCTAATCAAGGAAGGATTCAACATAATGAAAAAAATTGATATAATCGGAGATCAGGAATAATGAAAAAAGTCCTTTTAGGAAATGAAGCTATCGCGCGCGGAGCCTATGAAGCAGGATGCAGAGTAGCCGCCGGATATCCGGGAACGCCTTCAACCGAGATTCTTGAGGCGATGGCGCATAGTTATCCGGAAGTAAAAAGCCAATGGTCATGCAATGAAAAAGTTGCCTTTGAAGTTGCTGCAGGTGCGGCTATAGCCGGAGCGCGTTCGATGACTACTATGAAGCATGTAGGGCTGAATGTTGCGGCTGATCCGATGTTTACTTTTTCTTATACAGGCGTAACATCCGGATTTGTTATAATCAACGCGGATGATCCGGGCGCATGGAGTTCGCAGAATGAGCAGGATAACCGTCACTATGCCAGAGCTGCAAAACTTCCGATGCTCGAACCTAGTGATCCACATGAAGCTTATTCATTCACTAAACTTGCATTTGATCTTTCGGAGCAGTTTGACCGTCCGGTCATTGTAAGAACAACTACAAGAATTTCACATTCTCAGGGAGTTGTTGATATCGGAGAGAGAAAGGAATCAGAGTTGAGAGAGTTTCCGATCAATCCGCAGAAATATGTAATGATTCCTGCTCATGCCCGGCCAAGACATAAGTTTGTTGAAGAACAGCTTGAAAAGATGAGGGAATATTCTTATACTTCGGGCATTAACCGGATTGAAAAAGGAAAAACAAAACGCGGAATCATTACAGCAGGTATTTCATATGAATACGTAAAAGAAACCTGTCCGGATGATAATATTCTGAAAATTGGAATGATGTGGCCTCTTCCAGACAAGATGATTAAAGAGTTTGCATCGATGAATGATGAACTTTTTGTGGTAGAAGAACTTGATCCGTTTATCGAAGATTATATAAAAGCTCTCGGAATTAAAGTGATCGGCAAGGAAATAATTCCTCTTTGCGGTGAACTGAATTCAGATATTGTAGATTCTGCTCTTAACGGAAAAAAGCATTCTAACAGCATTAATCCTTATGCCGGAACAATTCCAAACCGTCCGCCGTCACTTTGCAAGGGATGCCCGCATGCTCTGGTTTTTAACGCCATCAAAAAGCTCAACCTGATTGTAAACGGAGACATAGGATGTTATACTCTGGGAGTTCTTCCTCCTTACAATGCGATGCATAGTCAGGGATGTATGGGAGCAAGCGTGAGCATGCATCTCGGTTTTGAAAAAGCTTGGGGAAATGCTCTTGCAAGAAAAAGCGTCGCTGTTATCGGCGATTCAACTTTCATTCATTCGGGAATTACCGGTTTGATAGATATCGTTTATAACGGCGGAACAGGAACAGTTATCATTCTTGATAACCGTACTACCGGAATGACAGGACATCAGGAAAATCCTTCGACAGGAAAGACTCTTCTCGGAGATCCTTCTCCTGAATTGAATTTTGAAGCACTATGTCTTGCATGCGGAGTAAAAAGAGTTGTTACCGTTGATCCTATAGAAAAGGAAAATCTTGAAAGAGTTCTTGCTGAAGAAACAGCCGCAGAAGAGCCTTCGGTCATCATCGTAAAACGCAAATGCATACTTAAAAAGTGAGGAATCGGTTTATGGAAAAAAATATAATTTTTTGCGGAGTAGGCGGACAGGGAGTAATCCTTGCCAGCAAAGTTCTCATGGAAACTGCTCTCCGTGCGGGTTATGATGTAAAGGAATCTGAAGTTCACGGAATGGCTCAGCGCGGCGGAAGCGTCGAATGCTGTGTCCGCTTTGGTACAAAAATATATTCTCCGCTTATAGCAAAAGGTAAAGCAGACTATGTTGTGAGTCTTGAACTTTTAGAGTCTCTCAGAAAAATTGAATTTCTTTCTGATGAAGGAACAATGATTGTTAATGACTTTAAGATTGATCCGGTTCCTGTTCAGCAGGGAGTTCTGGAGTATCCTCAGGATATTAAAGATTATCTGAATGCAAATGTTAATAATCTTCTAATTGCAGAGACTGAATCTGTTCTTAAAGAAATTGGAAGTCAGAAAGCGCTTAATATTGTGATGCTTGGAATTCTTTCTAACTATCTTGAGTTCAGTGAGAAAGAATGGCTTGAATCTGTAAAAGTATGCGTTAAAGAAAAATTTGTTGAGATGAATATCAAAGCCTTTCTTGCAGGAAGAAGTTTGAAAAAATAGTCCTACCATAAGAAAAAATCAGAAAAGCTTCACCTTGTACTTTTCTGCCATTTTCTGAATCTGATCGGAGGAAATGTCATGAATGTTTTTTCCTCCGTGACGGTTTTCAACTGTTAAAACGAAAACATTATATGACATTTCTGAAGCCATTTTAAAATATGGTTCCATTTCCCATTCTGCCGTAAAAGTGTTGTGAATAAAAACTTTATCACAACCGGAAGAAAGAGCTTCGCGCGTCATGTTCTCGCAGTGCTTATATGCGAGGTGATTTGTTTTATAGTCGAAAGAATATTCTCCTGTTGATTGATCAATAAAATAATCATCTATAGAAAAAAAAGGATATTTCCCTTTTTCAGATAGAATTTCTGCTATTGCCGATTTTCCGGCACCTGGAAGTCCGCGAAGTAAGAATAATGATTTAATAAGCATAACCTATAATATAATTAAGTTTTATCTATAGAAATTTAAAATTTTCAAGAACTGCTAATGGTTTAAGTTTTTGAATTACATAAGTTTCTACACTCGGAGTACATCCGCAAATTGTACATGTTTTATTATTGTAAATACCTTTACGGCAACAACATTCAGAAAGAACGTCGTTGCAAATAAGAATGCTTGACCATACAGGTCTCTTCCATTGGCCGGAAAGAAGGAGCTTAATACCGTCAAAAGTATTAGAAATTTTTAAAGGATGAAGTTTTTTAAGTTGAAGTAATTTGTTGAGAACACTATTTCTATTTCTTTTGTTCAGCATCAAAGAAGAATCTGCTCCGATATATGGAGTAAATAAATGAAAGAGGATCCCTTTAACTTTTTTGTTTTTTATTATCTCATTGAAGTCTTCTGTAAAAGAATAATGATTATAATTGCTGATTGTATAATTAAGAAAAATTCTTTTATGATTACTGTTATTAATATTATTCCAAACCTTATTATAAATTGACCCTCTAATTGCATTGTGAGTTTTTTCTGAACCGTCCATGCTTATCCATAAATAATCAGCTGAAGAATCAAGTTTGAAAGTTCCGTTTGTACAAATAACAACTCTGAAAAAACCTATTTTCTTGGCAAATTGAACAATACTTTCAATATTCTTTTTTTTTGAACGCCAAAGAAAAGGTTCTCCTCCTGTAATAACAAGAATTCTTGAACCTAATGAGTATAATTTTTGAATCTGATTTGTTATTATTTCATAAGAGAAGTTCTGATAGCCAAGATTGGAAACACTGCAATGCTTACAATGTAAATTACATTTATCTGTTATAATAATAGAACTTGTCAATGGTATCTTGTGGCCGAGAAAATAGCATTTAATAATCCAAGAAAGATAGTATAGTATTTTAATTATCATTTTAAATCAATTCCAAGAGGATTCGGATTATTGTAGTTCTGAGACCAGACTTTATTTATGAAATTCAGAGAAAAATAATTTTGAATTAAATGAATATAATGAATTCCATTATTGTTAATGTAAATGAATTCTTTATCAAATCTAGCATAACGGAAAACCCTGAGTAGTACAAAAAACAATTTATAATCAGTTAACAAATCTGATGAAAATAAAGATTTATATTCTAATATAGGAATCTTAGTCTCATATAGTCTCCAATAAAGCCAATATAGTTTTTCCATATTTATCGAAACATTCATGACAAGAGAATAAGGTAATTTGCTTGAATGAACTTTATTTTGATAAGTATTAATGTCGAATACATTGAATAGGAAATGATTTCCCGTGAAAGTTGCGGCGGAAGGACCTAATCCAAGATAATAGTTTCTTGTTACTGAAGAGTATTTATGCTGAGAATTTTTTATAAAACTCCAAACTGAAATTTGCTGATAACCGTTCTTAACTAATGTATCACAAATATGAAAATAAAATTTTCTTCTCACAAAAGAATTTGGTGACTTAACCTTATTTAGTTTCTTGAATTTGCCAATCGAAGAATAAGGAAAAGTAAATAGGGGATAAGTTGTTATTTGATCAGCTTTTGAATTAATTGCTTTATTTAAAGATTCGTTTAATTCATTAAGAGTTTGACCGGGAATTGCAAAGATGATATCAATATTAACAGTGTCGAAATTGTGTTTTTTTGCTTTCTTTATGGCCTTTAGGGCTGTAATGGCATCATAATTCCGGCCAATTGCTTTTAAATGTTGTTGATGAAAATCCTGAATGCCGATACTTATTAAGTTACATTTCATATTCTTAAGGGCTGTTAGTATTTCTTCCGTTAAATCTTCCGGATTAGTTTCAATTGCAATATTTCTAATGGTGCAGATGGATTTTAGCAGATCTATTGCTTCAATTAAAGTGTTCAATAAAAGAGTAGGTGATCCTCCGCCTATATAGAGAGAATCTATAATTTTTCCTTCAATATTCTTTTTGTGTAATTTAATTTCCTTTATAAGGGATAAAGAAAAATCTTTTGCTTTATGAAGTGAATATTCTTCCTTATAATAAGGACAATAAGGACAGATGTTTTTACAAAAGGGAATATGAATATATAGGTTGTTTATTCTACTAAAATCTAAGTGATTGTTGTCATATTTATTAAACAACATGGAATCTTTCTTGCCGAGACAAAAATATCGAAGTAATAAATATCTTAATATTTTAATCATAAATCAAGAAAAGAACCAAAGATATAATTGTCCATAAAAAAATGCTTGAGTTATTCATTAGTTCGACCGAACATATGTTATGGATATTTCATCTGGAATTTCAAACATATCTTTAGGGCAGAACAACAAGCTTGTTCTATGGCCTAATTATCCTTCGAATCAAGTTGATCGAGTCCGTGCTGTTGAAAACTACCGTCAATCGTCACGGGAAATCTACAAAGCTTCTGCGGAAGAAGAGTCTGAGATAATGAAGTCTCAGAATAATCCTAAGATGTCAGTTTATACCGACAAAGCCGGTATCCGTGCAGCATCTGCCGTTCCGGGCGCGTTATTCGACGCTTTCGCCTAAGGAAAATAAATGAAAATTGAACATATTGCCGTTTGGGCAAAGGATATCGAGAAACTTAAGAATTTCTACGTGTCTTATTTCGGTATGACTTCAAATGAAATGTATCATAATAAAAATACGGGATTTAGATCATATTTTCTCAGTTTTCAGGGCGAATCTGCAAGAATCGAAATTATGAATAGAGATGATGTAAATGAATCCGTATTAAAAGAAATGCTCGGACTTGCTCATTTTGCAATTTCTGTCGGCAGTAAAGAGAAAGTTGATGAACTTGCACTTACTATGGAAAAAGATGGTTTTATAATAGCAAGCAAACCTAGGACAACCGGAGACGGTTACTATGAATGTGCTGTTCTTGATCCCGAAGGAAATAAGGTTGAAATTACAATATAAAAATCCCCGCTTTCGCGGGGTTTATTTTATCTTTTTATTGTATTTTCTCTATCCGGACCTACTGAAATCATGGAGATTTTTATGCCTACGGATTCTTCTAAAAAGTCGATGTATCTTCTGGCTTTTTCGGGAAGGTCATTATAATTTCTGCATTGAGAAATATCTTCTTTCCAGCCTTCAACTTCAGTATATATCGGTTTAATTTTATTCAGCAAAAATGACGGAAACATGTCAATTCTGCGGCCGGAATATTCATAACCGGTAGCAACCTTAATTGTATCAAAACCGCTGAGAACGTCAAGTTTTACGAGAACTAATTCAGTAAGTCCGCAAACTCTTTTGGCCTGTTTCATGAGTTCAACGTCAAACCAACCGCATCTGCGAGGACGGCCTGTTGTTGCTCCGTATTCGCCGCCTTTCTCGCGGAGAATATTTCCTATATCTCCGGTTTCTTCCGTAGGGAAAGGTCCTTCTCCTACACGGGTAATATAGGCTTTGCAGATTCCGACAACACGTTCAATCTGAAAGGAATTTATTCCTGAACCGAGTAGAGCTCCTCCGATTGTCGGATTAGATGAAGTAACAAAAGGATATGTTCCGTGGTCTATATCAAGCCCGAAGCCCTGAGCACCTTCAAGAATGATCTTTTTACCTTTTGCAGATTCTTCATTTAGGTAATAAGCTGTGTTAATTACCATTCTCTGAACTCTCTGTTTAAAGCGGAGAAGAATATCCATCATTTCATCAACAGAAAACCCTTCTTTTCCGTACATTTTTTCAAGTTCACGGTTTTTTACTTCAAGAACCGATTTAATTTTCTCTTCGAGTTCTTTTTCGTCGAAAATATCACCGACTCTGATTCCGGTACGGAAACATTTATCAGCATATGCCGGGCCTATTCCTCTTCCGGTTGTTCCTATTTTATTGCTTCTTAATTCTTCGAGTCCTGCATCAAGAGCCTTGTGATAAGGAAGAATGAGATGTGCCGCGTCTGATATAAATATGCGGTATTCTGCATCAATTCCATGAGATTCAAGATTATCAAGTTCTCTTATAAATTCTTCAGGATCAAGAACAACTCCATTTCCTATGACACATATTTTTTCCTTATGGAGAATTCCGGAAGGAATAAGATGGAAAACGTATTTTTTACCGTCTACAACAACAGTATGCCCGGCATTGGCTCCTCCCTGATAACGGACTATGATATCCGCATCACAGGAAAAATAATCAATCATTTTGGCTTTTCCTTCGTCACCCCATTGAGAGCCAATTACAACGGAAACACTCATAAATCCTCCAGGTATCCGATAAAATATTCGGATATCAGCGCTTATAAATCAGAATATCCGGCTAAAACCGGAAAGCAGCGCAAACATTTAAACTCAGACTATACCCTTTTAGTATCAAGCAAAATTCTGAATAAATCTAATAATATTATGGTTTTTTGAAAAAATTCAATCATTAGAAATTTATCAAAAGGGTTATTTTCATTAAGAAAGTTTAAAACTGAACCTTTCCAGAATTACATATGGTAGCAAGAAAATATTGTCCGCTCTTAGAAGTCAGGACGACTTCAAGGAAATTATATGTATAAGTAATCAGAACGAAAAGATTTATCTGATAAAGACGGAGTTTTCGAATTAAATAATAATTTTAAAAATGATAGGAAAAGTGATGAAAAAGATAACTATTTTCATTTTTTTGTTTTTAATCAGCTTTCCGGTTTTTGCTCAGCAAAAAATAATGCTGAAAGGTGTAATTACAGATTCAATCAACCGAAAGCCTGTTGATATGGCAACTGTAATGGTTTTGGAAATTAAGACTAAGACTTATACTGACGAATTCGGAAAATATAATGTTACTTTTCCATCTGCCGGAACATATACTATTATTGTTAAAGCAGATGGAAATCAGATTCATCAGGAAAAAATTGTCATTAGTGCCACGGAAGAAAGAAATATTGTACTAAAACCTCTTAAAGTTCAGGGCGGTGCAATAACAATTAAGGGGGATAGGGACATTCAAAAAATTTCCAGACATTCCCTGTCGAATAAGGAAATAAAGGCGATTCCTGCTGCATTCGGTGATTCTTTGAGTGCATTGACTGCTCTTCCGAATGTTATGAGAACTGATGGAATGTTTGGACCATTAATTATACGCGGAGCAAGCCCTGATTATAACGGATATCTCGTTGATAACATACCTATTTATAATCCATATCACTTTGGCGGATTGCATTCAATAATTAATACAAATATCATTGATGAGATCGATTTATATTCATCATCTTTTCCTGCTCATTTCGGTAATGCTCAGTCAGCAGTAATAAACGTTAACACTGTAGATGAAGTAAAAAATTTTGGGGGGTTTGCAGACATTTCAATGCTGTATTCTTCAGTAGTTCTGAAGACTCCTCTAAAAGAAAAATATTTTGAAGATGGAATTGAGAAAAAAAAGAATAACGGTTACTTCATTTTTGCAGGAAGAATAGGCTATATTTCTCTATTTTTAAAGGCGACCAAAATGATTTATGAAGCAATGGGGAAGGATGTTCCAAGTGAAGCTCCGCAGTACGGAGATTACCAGATAAAAATTAAAAGAAATTTAAACGACAGAAATGCTATCAGCTTTCTAGCTTTTGGATCTTTTGATCAAATGAAGTTTGTTACGGAGGAAGATGATCTTGCTGCATCAGATGATCCTTATCTTACTAATATAAAATTTAAAGAGTCAATTTTTTCTCATGCCCAAGGTGTTACACATACATATACTCCGAATGAAGCTGTTCAGAATAAATTACTAATTTATAATTCGATGATGACTTCAAAAATGTTTTTTGCCATGAGAGATTCTGATGTTAAAGTTCTACGAGACGGCTTTGAACCTCAGACAAAACCTATAATCGCCGGAATAAAAGAATCTGTAAAAGTTGATTTAATAAAAAATTATCTTCAGCTGAAAGCCGGCGGAGAATTTACATACTACTATTTTAGAACAGCCGGAACAAGCTTTGAAGTTAACAAAACATCCGAAGATTTGGGCGATGAAGAATGGCTCACTCTTGTTCATCTCGGAGATAATATCAAAAACAAAACAGTATCCGGTTTTTCAGAAGTAAAAATAAATTTCGGAGGATTGGAATTTGTTCCGGGTATCCGCACGGAGTATTTATTTTTAACAAAAAAAGCGACTGTTGACCCGAGGGGAATGATCGCATATACTTTTCCATCAGAGACAACCGTTTCTTTTGCCGGAGGAAAGTATTCTTACTTTCCACAGCTTTCATCATCTTTTTTTCAGTTAATGCCGCATCTTTCAAAAGCAGAATATATTACCCCTCAATATTCTTATCATTCTTCGGCAGGTATAGAGCAGAAGATATTTAAGAATTTTTCTGTTAAGTTGGAAAGTTTTTATAATTATTATATGGATCAGCTGACTGAAGAAAAATGGATAGATAATGATGGAGTTGAACGTAACTATAAAAACTGTATGAAAATGAGAAGTTACGGGACAGAAATAATGATCAAAAAAGATATTAATGAAAATGAAAATGGAGTTTACGGGTTCATTAATTATACTTTTGATAAAAGTCAGTATAAAACAGGAGCTAAAAATAACAATGCTCAAATGGTTAAAGATTATGCTTCGGAAGGAATGTACTATGATGCTTCAGAGTATAAGAAATGGATAGATTCCCCCTATGATATGAGGCATATTCTGAAAATGGTTCTGGCATATAAGTATAATAGACACACTTTTTCTACAAGAGTTCAATATAATACTTCTAAGCCGTATACTCCTATAAATGGAGGATGGCACGATACGGATTTTTCTGATCCGAAAGATCCAAATCATGAGAGATGGGTTCCTCTTTTTGGTACTATTAATTCAAAAAGATATAAGCCGAGTTATCAGATAGATTTGCGGTATGAATACCGTCAGAAATATGAGTGGGGATATTTTTCATGGTACTTGGAATTGATTAATGTTACTGCTCAATCACCCGAAGAAGAGAAATGGGATTATAGATATGGATACAGCAGAAATAATCCTAAAATTGAAAAGGAAGATGCTGTTCCTCTTCCGAATTTTGGTGTTGAAATATCATTTTAATAGAAATATTTTTTACAAAAAGAGATAAAAGAAACCCCGCAGTTGCGGGGTATTCTTTAAAAAGATGATTTTGAACCCACACCACCGCGACCGTGAGTGGGGATAAATTTAAAATCAGGAAACAAGTTTTTCAAATATGAACTGACAGAAGAAGCTTCTTCAATGCTTGCATCAACTCCATGACCCTTAAAGTTGGAACCGGCATCAACAATGTAATATTTTATTTCCCCGTCTTTTCTATATAGCTTTATGTTTCCACCGCAGTTAGTCTGACACGAAGGAAGTTCTTTTTTTAATTTTTTGTCTGTTTCAACATGAGTCTCTGTACCGGATGTATAGAAAAGAGCTTTTTTTGATCTTCCTTCGGGAAGGCATGCCATATATGTTATATATTCATTTTCACAAAGCTCTTCAAGCATACTTCTAAAACGGGTTTTGTTGACATCTTCCCATTTTTCAAGTCCGGTATATTTGCCTATTCGGAGTTTCTGCTGAACAGGAACAAAGATGGTGCTCAGCATATTTTTCTTTTTCAAAAAAAGAATAAATCTTGGAGGAAAAACCGAAGCGGTAAACGAAACTATTTCTTTTCTTTTAGCAGGATTTGCCGTGTATAATGCGGAAGTTTCTATTACAGAAAGAGCATCTTTGCATTCATCGAAAGAAAAATCTGTATCAACGGTATAATATGATTCATTTTCGAGAATTTTCATGAATCCCTGTTCTGCGATCATCGTTGAAGCGTTTAAATCAATGATGCTTTCGAGAACAATTTTTTCATTATCAGCAGAAAGAACCCTGCCCATGCAAATTGTGTCCTTGTAAACCTTAATGAGAACTTCACCGGCTTTGAAATCTGCAATATGTTTTTGTGTCAGCAGATTTCTTTTTATCATCTCTTCTAAAAACATTTAGTACCCCCTGTGGTTTTTAGAAAAACCAGAAAAAATCGCCGAAGTGTCAAGTTTTGTCAATAGAAAAATATGAAAAAGTGAATACCGTCCAACCGGTAAATTTATGCTTGTTGTTGATATAAAAAGATATTGCTTTAGCAGAACAATTAAAGTATAAAGATTTATATTAACTTATCGGCTGCAATAAGAACACTTTTTCATTTTCAGTCTAATGTCCATTTGGAAAGCAATCAGGAGTATTATAATGTGGAATATGGCATTGTCTCTCTCTTTGGTAACAATAGCGAGTGCCATTGCAATTATGATGTGGATTATGACCATTGCCAGAAAAAGCGGAACATTAATATATTTTGCTATTTCGTTTTCACTTCTTTCAATTTCTTTTGCGCTTTTTAATACCCAGGGATTTTTGCATCCTTTTTTCGGTATTGTTCTAGCAAATTTTCTTATGATCTTATCCTATATGTTTCTTGCCTGGGGAACACGTGTTTTTTATCAAATAAGGCCTGTTTTGCCATTTCGATTTTATGTTTATGTTGTATCGGCAGTAGTTATTCTATCTCTTTTCACCTTTCTGTTTTATTCGTACAAGGTACGTGCTGTAACAGCGTCAACTTGTATAGCTATTTTTTCAACAGAAAGTATATTCACATTGATTAAAGCGGGTTTTGTTTCTAAGCAAATCCGTTTTAAACTTCCGATTATAATAATTATTTCATTATTCATAATTTTTCATATAGTCAGAATAATCGTAATGATTATTTCCAGCGACATTGGTTCATATTTTATGGAGATTCATCCGTATACTACCGCAACCTTTCTTGCGACCCAGTTTTTCACTATTCTCTGGGCTGAATTAATTCTTTTGGCTGATATGGAAGATCTCCTCGGAAAAGTGGAAAAAAAAAGAGATCAGCTTGCGAGTATTGCGTTTAATGACCAATTAACCGGAATTAATAACCGCTATGCTCTTGAAGGATTTCTTGATCAGGAACTTGAACGACAGGATAGATATCTTGAACCGCTTTCTTTTATTTTGTTTGATATTGATCACTTTAAGCAAATTAATGATAAATGGGGTCATTCGGCCGGAGACGAGGTTTTGATTAATGTTGCGCACACCGCTCAGAAAAATCTTCGTTTGACAGACAGAATTTTCCGTTGGGGTGGTGAAGAATTTCTGATTGTCTGTCCTCATACGGTTATAAACGGTGCAGCAGATTTCGCCCAGAAGCTTCGTCATTTATTATCTGTTATTGATTTTTCGGAATCAAAAATTTTACCGAAAAAATTTTCAGGAATAACTGCAAGTTTCGGAGTGATAGAACGTTTTCCCGGAGAAGCCAGAAATGATTGTTTCAGACGTGTAGATGAGGCAATGTATTTTGCGAAAAAAAACGGAAGAAACCGGGTGGAATTAGATAGAAACGGCAAAGAAAAGAAAGGGCTTATTAATATAGAATGGCTGGAAGAATGGGATTCCGGTATTTCTCAGATAGATCAGGAACACCGGGAATTGGTGCAAAAAGGAAACCGGCTTATGAATCTTGCTGTAATTCAATCCAAAAAAGAATTACTCTGTGAAGCAATGAGTTCTTTGCAGACTTATATAATTAAACATTTTCGAAATGAAGAAGAAATACTTAAAGCAATCAAATATGATAAGCTGGATGAGCATAAAAGAATTCATAAACATCTTGAGGAGGAAGCCCGTATTCTTTATGAGAAACTTGAAAAAGATCCTGCAGTATCAATAGAAATATTCCATTTTCTGGCGGATCAGATAATTGTCGGACATTTAATAGATTATGATTCTGATTTTTTCCCAATAGCCAGAGGAAAAGCAAGTGATGCAGTTTTAACTAGCAAAGAATAATTATATGAATTATTTCCGGTTTGTCATTATACTTCTTATCGCTAATATTTACGCAACTGAAAGTAAATCAGAATTTTTCGGAGAAATAGATAAACCAGACACTGAAATACACAACTCTGTTTCCGAACCATGGGAAACCATTTTTCAAAAAACCGGCGGAACCCGATATGAAATCTCCTCTAATAAAGACAAAAAATTTAAAATTATATTAAATCGCTACCAAAACCCGCTTCCAATGATTCAATTTAACTGGAAAGGTTATACTGTATGCTATTATGATTACTTCGGTTTATCAAGTAATGGAAACGAATTAGGAAATATTGTTCAAATACGGAATAAAGAAAAAGTGCTGTATGATATACGCGGGAATAGTTATTTTTACGGATTTAAGTATGATGTTTTTTCTTATATAAAAGGAGAAGAAGATCCTTATGATTTTTTTTTCCGGGATGTAACAGGAGACGGAGAGCCTGAATTATTTATCCATGCGGGAACTCAGGGGGCATATTCTTATTGGACAATGTATATTTTCAGAATGACTAAGAACGGACCTGAGAATATTTTCAAATATTATACCGGAAGAGTCGGAACTCTGCAAACTTCTCAAATGGATATAAATTGGGAGTCGCACTGGGATGACCGAGCATGGGATATCATGAATCTCAGATGTTATGTCCGTGACATTGACAACAACGGTATTCCTGAAATGATAATGGCTAATTCTGTTATTGAGCACCTTATGGGGCAGACTCACGGGCCGTATATTCTTACTATTCTTGAGTGGAATAGAAAATGTTTTTTTGATAAAACAAGAAAATTTCCTGAACTGGCACGTAAGGCAGCTTTAAGCTATGCTGATGATAGTAAGAATGATGCATTTCCTACGGATAATGCATATCTGTTTATATCCGATTATCTTATGCCGTATTATGCAAACATGATTCTTGCCGGTCAGGAAAAGAAAGCCCAAGAATGGATCAGAAAAAACGGAAAAGGTGAAATTCTTGAATGGCTTGATGATAAAAAGCAGATTCAATCTATTCATGAAGCTCTTGTCTTAAAAAGAGTCGGAGAAAAGATGAATAAAAGAAAAGAGTATGTGTATTGATGAAAAAAAGTTTTAAAGTTGATAGATATCCTGATGGGAAAAGTTTCCTGTATATCAATTCAAATAAGCTGGATGAATGTTTAGATTATTTTAAAAATGGAGATTTTTACGGAATTGGAATTAATTCTATGAAAGGATATTCATCGGATAATTTAGACTTTTTAAATCAAATACCGGATGTTAAAGGACTGAGCATTGAAGATACTATATCAAATATTGATGGTATAAACTCACAAAAAGGATTAAAGTATCTTCTGATCAATAAAGTTAGTAATGAACTGGATGAAGATGTTATTAGAGGGCTTGACGAATTGAGAATTGCTGAATGGTCCAGTAAATTCAATTTAATCAGTAAGTGTGAAAATTTAGAATCGCTTTATATATATTCATATAAGCCTAAAGAGAATGATTTGCTTGGACTTTCAAATTTAAAAAGGTTGAAATCTCTTGAAATTGTAAAGTGTCCTGTAACAACACTTAAGGGTATTGATAGTATTAAGTCATTGAATAAATTGATAATAAGATACTTTAGTAAGCTGGAATATGTTGGGGATATTGTGAATCTGGAACTTTTGGAACACCTGGAATTTGATCACTGCAGCAAAATAAAAGATATAGAAAAAATTTCTCAACTCAAACAATTATCGTTATTAGGCATAAATAGTTGCGGTAAAATTCCATCTCTTGCCTTTCTTAAAGATATTAGTAATCTTAAGAGATTGGCATTCGTAAAAACAGAAATTATAGATGGTGATTTCTCATTCTTTTTGGACATGCCTGTAGTGGAATATGTTGGTTATTTTGATAAAAAACATTATTCAATAAAATCAGACGATCTGAATTCATTATTAGATAAAAAGAAAGGTCATAAGAAGTTGTAAATATGCTCAGAAAAATAATGATTATCAGAAAATTTTGAATTAAAAGAAGACTTAAAAAAATATATTAATGAGGTGTTTAATGAAAAAAATATTATCTTTGTTGTTTCTTTTTGCAGTCACCATTTCTCTTCGTGCTGAGGAGCCAGGGGATGATAAAAGATTAATATTTTCAAAACCTTTCTCTCAAAGTGAAGGAGAATATGTTCTTTACGGGAAGAATTCAGATATTTATAAATTTATCAAAAGACTTGAATCAGTTAAGCTTAGAAATTTTGATGAATCTATTGATTTAGGTTACGCATATTTTATAATTAAAGAAAAAGATAAAGCATTAAAAGAATTTCAAAGTGTAATTGATTGCGGAGAATCAAATCCTAAATGTTTCAACATGATCGGCGGTATTTATCTTGAAAAAGGTAACAACTACAAGGCCGAAGAATATTATCTTAAAACACTTGAAAAGTACCCCAATAATCTGACTGCATTGTATAATATGGCACGCATATATTATAATAAAGGAGATTATGATAAAGCAAAAAGAAACATAAGAAATATTCTTGATAATGACAAAGAATATTATGATGCTCACGAACTTTTAGGTCTTATTGCGCAGAAAGAAAAGAAAACGGAGGAGGCGGAAAAATATTTTAGAAAAGAAATTGAATTATATAGTTCTTCTCCGGAATCACACCGACGTTTAGCTGATTTAATTGCACAAAGAAAAGGCGACATTAACGAAATAATTCATCACTACAGAGCTGCTCTCTCAAATTCTCCATATGACAATGAAGTGAGAAAACTTTTAATAAGTGCTTATGAGAAAAAAGGAGGAGAATCTCTGGATATAGCAAAAGATGAGAAGAAACTTCTTTCTCTCAAACTTCAAAATTCTGTGCTTTATAATTATTCTCTGACATTTATTAGAAAAGATTCTACTAAAGAAGATATGGAAAAGGCGATTGAAATACTTAAAGAACAACTTAAGCGTTATCCGGGATATCCTGCTGCTAATTTGAATATTGGTGTTCTGTATGTAAGAATGGGGGATAGAAAAAAAGCATTTGATTACTACCTGAAAGAACTCGATGTTAATATAAACAACGTTTCAGTATATTATAACATCGGATATTATTTCCTGGATGAACTTAAACAAGCCAAAACACGAAAAGAAGCAGTGTCTAATCTTGCTTGTGCAAAAGGAATGTTTCATAGATGTACAATTATAGATCCGTTTGATAAAAAAGCTGCAGAAATTGAAGAAAGAATTGATAAATATCTCTCAGAAATATAAAAATCAATGTTGAAATAATATTCGCGGAAATCCGGTACAGTTTATATTTCCGGTAATTCTAGTGAATACTTTTCACATAATAAAGAACGTAATTTTTGATACTTTTGAGGTTCTTTTTTTAAATCGGCAATTGGAATTTTGATATAACTGTCAGAGCCAACCGGAATTTTTAAAAATCCGAAACTTACTGCAAACGGCTTTTTAAAAACTGCCTGAAGTATTTCAGAATATAAAACTTCCTTTCTCGAAAATTTAATGAAAACAAGCCGGTCCTGCATAAAATATATTCCTGCATTACGGAAAAAACTTAACATGATATTTGAAAGAAAAGTTATTATTACAGCTAAAACCGGAAGACTGACTGCAAATAGAATTTCTTGTTCTAAAATTCCTTCACTTGTGTCTATCAATATTAGTCCGATTGCACAACCCCAAAATAGAAGAAGAAAAAGTATTCTGAAGCCTGAAAAAATCGAGACAAGTTCTTGAGGAATAGTGCCGAAAACGAATAAAGAATTTTCTCTATATGTTTCCTGAAGTGTTTTGAATCCGAGAAGTTTTCTTCTTCTCGCTAGAAAAAATTCTACAGTTGTGCCCAGGCAAATAGAAATGAACAGAATAAGGTATTTCACGTTTTTTGCTCCGGTAATTTATAAAAAAGTAAAATAACTAATTAGTATTTATTCATATAAAAGTCTATAAATTTATGGAAAAGTTACAACTTATTGTCAGAAAACTTTGTGAGAAACCGCAAATATATCGTATGACTAAAAAATGAAAAGATTGATGATTGTATCTATCTCAAAAAGGTTAGTTAATAAAGTGGAGATGTTATAATGGAATACAATGTTTATAATGAACGTAACATAGGAATTCTTGTTGATGATGAAATGCTTAAAAAATCTTTAGAACAAAATGGCAAAGACCTGTCTGTTGAAATAATATCCGCAATGGGTATTTCGAAAGATAAATGCTATTCCAAACGGTTAGAAGAGGCTATTTATCACGAAAAGCAGATAAATAGAATAAAAGCTATGTATAGCCTGTTAAGTTTGGAAGATATAACCACTTTTGAGGCACTTAGAAAAAAAGAGTCCAGTATTCCAGACGAAGATTTTCAATATGAACTTAGTGAAAAGTCAATATTGCAGGCAGTTTTAATACGTTTGGAAAAAGGAACTGAAGGAGTCTATGAAGCTTTTTTTAGTGAAAGTGTCCCTTCAATAGTGAAGACTGATTTGTTGTACATTTACGCGACAGGTTTTTCTACGGCTTCAAATGACATTGAATATCTAATAGATGGAATAGAAGTTTTTGCAAAAAAGAGCGAGCAATGGATGAAGAAATTAAAGAAAGATGACTTCGAAGATGTTTTGATGTCATGCTTGGATGGACTTTTTATAATTTCTGAGAGAAGTTCACTTCTAAGTGAATTGCCTAAGATAAATATTGAAAAGCTAAGTAAAACCGGAGCTGAAATTTTAAAAATGAAAATAGACTCATACGCTAAAGAAATAATCGCTTCATTAGCAAGGGCTCTTCCACCGAAGTATGCTTATGAAATGTTGGAGCCCATAATGGATGGACGAGCCAAAGGAGATGTAAAAAAGGAATTAAATGCTTCACTAAGAATTTTAAAATCCAAAGCATAGGTAAGGACTATAAGTTATTTATTTAACACGGATGTATTAAAGAATACAAGCATGGTTTATCATAAAATCAATTATCATTTCTTTTATTAGGAAAGCAGAGTTCATAGTATGTAATAGAAAAAGGTTTAATAAGACATTATAAAAATTGACAACATGGTGGTTGATAAATAAGTGGTATTGCTTATCGGATTATGGGGAAAGAGATCACAAATGTATAAAGGAAGAAATATAAGAAAATTAGAAATATTTATAATATTTATAGTGCTAAATGTTTCTGCCTGTTCTTCGGGAGCTCCTGAACAGACAATTCAAATAATAAACACGGGGACATATAAGTGTTCTTTAACAATGCAGTTATATGCACCGGATGATAAGATTTCCAGCAAATATATTGTTAACGAAACGGTAAAACCGCAAGAGGAAGTATTTACACACGTATATGAAGGCGTATATCTGATCTCTATATGGGATAATAACGACAATCTTCTCAAAGAATTTGATAAAATTTTCATTAAACTACCATCAGAGAAGAGCAGTTATAATCCCATTATTATCGATACGGCGCTTAATAAAAATTATGCATTGGTCAATTTGAACTACCTTTATTCGGGCGGAGCCTTTGCTGAACATATGTCAAAGGCCGTGGGTACAAAATCCGAAAATATAAAAGTAGTTCACTATTACAAGGGTGATTTTCCTTTTTATGTTCCGGAGAATTATAGAACAAGCAAAACATTTGTGGACGTTTTCACTGAAAAATTACCGAAAGAAACAGTTTATGGAAACAATGTTTACGGACTTGTTCCTCTTCCGTCAGGTATAACAAACAAAAATGATATCATGTTATACATAGAAGAATATCTTGAAAAGAAAATGTGAGATAATTTTTGCGGCAATTATAATCAATCCGTTTGTTTTATTGCCGGTATTATGAAATCACTTGTCAGCTGGAGAAGAGTTGAATCTGCCGTTTCTACCAGTCTGCCTCGACATTTTTCATCGTAAACTGCGAACTGTCTTTGGTATATTGATGAACTTCAAAAGGGTATCCGTCGGGATCTTTAATCCAGATCTGATAGGTTCCATCACAGCCGAGTTTCTTTTCTGTGTGAGAAATTTTGAGTTCGGCAAGTTTTGCGATAATTAGATCAATATCATCAGCTTCAAAGCAAAAATGAGCCAGACCGCAATTTTCTTTTTTAGTCTGTTCAGGGTTTTCAAATAATTCAATAAAAGATCCGGAAACTATTTCAAGATATGCTCCGAAATTTTTACCGTTTCGTGTAAAAATAAAATTCACTTTGCAACCAAGAGATTTGTAAAAATTCAATGATGAATCAAGATTTGAAACATTGAGACAGATGTGTGCTAATTTTTTAAACATAATATCCTCATTTATTTTTTGCTGACTTCGCGGATTTTCAGTTTTCCGGATTCTAATCCTGAAAAAAAGAACCGCTCAACAATTATAAAAAATACCAAAGCAATTATTGCTGAAATAAAGATAGAAGCCATAACCGATTGAATATTTTTTCCGATAACATATGCTCCTATTGCGCATGCAGGAATATTTAAAGCATATATTCTTATTGCGGAATATATAAGGCTGCGGTTTGCGAAACCGGAAACCGACATAACTGTTGTGATCATAAAAACAGGTATTGAAATGAGTGAGGTCGCAGGCATCCATATAACAATGACGGATGCTAGACTGAGAACTCCAGAGTCTTCCTGAAACATTTTAAAAAGCCATGGACTTAAGAAAAAGTATAAAACAAACATTGTTCCGCTGACTGCGAGTCCCAGTTTTGTCGCAACGGATGTTGATTTTCTCATCCGTTTGAAATTTAACGCACCGGCAGCCTGTCCTGCAACGGTTGACAAAGCGCTGATTAGCGACCATATCGGTATAAGAGCAAGCTGTTCGAGCCTTGAATAAAGAGTAAATGCGGTAATTATTTTCGGGTCAATGCTGACCATAATACGATTGTAAAAAATAAAACTTATTGATGCGAGAATGTTCGTCACGCTCTGAGGAAGCCCGACGCGGATAATTTCGCCGGTAGTTGCAATAGAAATATTTTTGACCGACCAGTGAATTTTAACTTTTGATTCTGTACGGCGGAAGACTATATAAAGATAAACAAAACCTGCAGCGTTTCCTAACGCTGTTGCAAGCCCGGCTCCCGCAATTCCCATACCGGCTGTAAACATCAACAGAGGATCAAGAATGATGTTCGCTACGGTACCGATCATCATCGACGCCATCATGTGTTTTGTTCTGCCTTCACCCTGCAGTATTCCGATAAATACAGAACTGAGCAGCATAAATGGAATTGCAGGCAGAACCCATAGAAGGTAGCTCAACCCGTATTGATGCAGCATCTTTTCCCCGCCGAAAAGAGAGAGAATCGGCGAAGCAAGAGAATACATGATAAGAAGGCTTATAAAACTTGTGATAAGAGCCAGAAAAAGACCGCTTTCTGCCGTGCAGTCAAGTTCGTGTTCTTTGCCTGCGCCGATCGCACGTGCAACAAGCGAAGAGACACCGCCCGCAATACCGAAACTGATTGCCATGAAAATGAAATAAAGCGGCCATACGAGACCGGTGGCTCCGACAAGCCATGGATCTGACGGATCAATCCTGGAAATAAAAAACGTATCTACTATATTATAAAGAAGAGCAAAGAATTGACCGGCTAGTACAGGAAGAGAAAGATTGATTAGAGTCGGCGTCAAAGCTCCAGAACGGATATTAACTTTTTTCATAATGGAAACATAATGACAGGGCTATGGATAACTGCACAAGAATTTTTTAGTCAATTTGTAAATATATTCTAATAAATAATATAAAAACATAATATCAACAAGGACTGAAAAAACATGAGCCGAAGAAAAATCAAATTGCGCAAAAAAACAATACTATTTATACACATATTAAGCATCAATTTATAATATTTTGACGGGTAATCGGATTTAGAAAAGAACTATTTATAAGTTGTATTACTTCGTTACATGTTTTTTTCAGTCAATTTACCGGTAATATATTTATGAAGAATGCTGGAAACAAGTGTCTGATAAGGCATCCCTTCTTCAAGAGCTTTTGCTTTCAGAGATTGAATGTATCTTTTTGCAATTCTGATATTCATTCTCTGATCTTTGATTGAAGTGGTTCTCGCTGCCTTTTTGAAGATTTTCTTCAGTTCAGCGGCATTTTTTACAGGAACCCATTCTTCGTTTTCTATTGAGTTAATTAATTCTTTTTCATCTTTATCTATAATCGTTTTAATAACAGCGTCATTTATTCAGGTAAAGTTTCGTATATTTTCTGCTCGGGTAAATTGTTTTAAGAAAAATAGATTCCTTATTCATGACACAAGGTACAGCATAGACATAATCATCAATATTAACTAAAACAATAATCTGATCCGGATATTTCTTTGAATTATGATGCTGTAAAAAAGCAATAATATCATCTGATTCATTTGCGACAACAATTTGCTCAAAAGAAATATTACGGCTTTTATTCAGCAATTTGATTATGGAGATTACCATGATAATTCCACATTCATAAATATATTAATAAGCTGGGCTTATGTCAATACGATAAAGGTGGAAAAAAGAAAGAGTTAAAGGCTTATAAGATAAATGTTGAAATGAAGATATTTCTAAGAATTACGATCGCACTGCAGGTGAGAGCAGAAATTATGTACTAATACTATATATATCTATTAACAATTGAACTGCTTTCATTTCCTTTAATGATAATTTATGAAATAGATGCAAATCATTATTAAACCTATAATATCAGAGCCTATTAAGATAATAAAAGCAATTTTCATGAATATATGATAAGACCAAAGACTTTGATCGAAAAAATCAAAATATAAAGATATCAATGTTTTATCATTAGAGAAAATTTCTCGTATCAATATTAAAAAAGGATAAATTATTAATAAAATACCAAAGCCTAAAAGATTTTCGTTAATTTTAAAATCATGTTTTAAAAGAAAAAAAAGTAATATTGCTGGAAAAATTATTGATTTAACTAGTATAAAGAATCCTTCTTCACTAGAAGAGTTGTTTTTTAAATCTTTAGATGTGTATCGATCGTATCTCATAAGTTTTATCTTTAATTAGAAATTTATTATTCACTGTTTAATATATTTTTTAGTTTTTGCAATCGGCTTAATATTTCTTTCCAAAAATAGAAATATTTACGATATTCAATACTCAAAAGACTAATCTCAATTCGAAATTTCTTTCTGCTTTTTAAACTATAGCAAGTTTGAAGACATCTATCTTTATAATCATAAAATCTATTATGATATTCTTTTGCCGGATGTCAAATTCAAAATAAACTGTTAGCCTTTGCGATGATATACGGCTGCAGTTTCAAATATCAGTCTTGAATAATTTTAAATCTGTATACTTTTCAATATGATTAAAATCTTTATCAAAAGTGACTAAAGTAAGTTTATTTCTTATGCAGAGGCTTGCTATAAGAAAATCAAATGATCCGGCAGTTATTCCTTTAGATTTTAATAAATTACGAAGTTCAGCAGCATAGATATAATCATTTTTTATTGTTTCAATATAGGGAAAATCAGAAAGAATAAGATTTATTTCATTAAATAATTTTTTGTCAGTAATTCCGCTTAGTATCTCTTGAATTATTATACCGGTAAGAACTATTTCGTGTTAGTTTAGTATAAGTTTGGAAAGAATGGTTTCTGAAGAGCTTATTGAGGTATTCTTTCGGCGTAATGCCTCAGACCATACTGAAGTATCTACAAGAAATTTCATAGCTAAGATTATTTCCGGGATGATTTATAATCGAAGCTTAAATCGATATCAACCTTGTTAAAATATTTAAGGATATTTTTCTGTTTTTTACGCTGTATAAATTCTTTTAGAGCAAAATTAACTGCTTCGCGCTTGGTTTTAAAATTTCCGATTTTATATGCTTCCTGAAGAAGATCAACGTCAATATTAAGATTTGTAGCCATTATAGTACCCCGAATGAAAGGAAGATACACAATACAGTGTGTAGAGTCAAGAGGAAAGTGACAGTCTCTTTAAAGGAAATGGAATATGACTATATCCGACAGAAATTCGCAAAAAAAGCCATCGCAAGGAGCATATTTTACGTATTGCATGACGGCATGCAATACATATTACGGATTATAAAATTAGTTATTTTCAGCGATAAGTTTTTCTATGTTTAGATTTAAAGAAGAAGATGAATTTTTCTCTATTTCAGTAATGACGGATAAAAGCTCTTTCGAATTAATAGAAGAAATGATATCCGGCAGAATATTTTCTTTAGCTAATAATATATCTGCAGGACCGTTTATTAAAAGGGCTGTATAGTGTTTTGACAGATTTGATACCGATCTGGCGTCATCTTCATTTTCCCATCTGTGACAGTTAACAAAACCTTCGCCGTTTATCCAGCTTACGATTCCGAAGGTGTTTGAATGAAGACGTACATGATTGATAATACCGGAATCATCAACTGCAATTATGACTGCTTTATCTACAAAATCCGGTTTTAAAAACGAAACAAAATCGAGAATTCTAAGATTATTCGATTTTGTTTCGTTAGAGAAACGTAAATAATTCATTTAACCACTATATTCACCAGCTTATCCGGTACGGAAATAATTCTTACTATTTCCTTTCCTGTGATGAATTCCTTTATTCTCGAATCTTCCATAGCTGTTTTTTCAAGAACATCCTTCGGTGTTCCTGCAGCAAGTTCAGCCTTCGATCTTATCTTTCCGTTTACCTGAAAAACTATTTCAACCGAATCGTCTTTTGTGAGTTCTTCGATAAAATCAGGCCATTTAGCATCTACTAAAAGATCCTTTCCTCCGAGAAGTTCCCATAGTTCTTCAGTCATGTGCGGAACAAATGGATTTAAAATAACGAGAAGTTTGCTTACAGCTTCGGAAAGTGCCGCCTTTCCGTCTGCAGTTTCATAGACTTCATCTTTTACGGCATAAAGAGCGTTGACGAGCTCCATCATTCTCGCGATCGCGGTATTGTACTGCGTTCTGTCTTTGATGTCGCCAGTAACGGCTTTAACTGTTTTATGAGTAGCTTTTCTGAGAACAGAAAGTTCTTTCTGAAGTTCTCCGCTGAAAGAATAATTCAAAACAAATTTATCTTCGTGCTTGTTTATAAATCTCCAGAGTCTGGTTACAAATCTGAAGCATCCTTCGACACCTGTTTCAGCCCAATCCAGATCTTTTTCAGGCGGCGCGGCGAACAGCATAAAAAGACGTACGGTGTCAGCTCCGTATTTCGCGATCATTTCATCCGGATCTACAACATTGCCTTTCGATTTGCTCATCTTCGCGCCGTCTTTTACGACCATTCCCTGAGTGAGCAGACGTTTGAAAGGTTCCTTGGTAGGAACGAGTTTCATTCCGTGCATCACCATGTTGAAAAAGCGCGCGTAAAGAAGATGCATGCAGGCATGTTCAACTCCTCCGATATACTGGTCAACAGGCGTCCAGTATTCAACATCGCTCTTGTCGAATATCTCTGCGGAATCCGGAGATGAATACTTAGCGTAATACCAGCTTGAATCGACAAAAGTATCCATGGTCTCGGTTTCGCGACGCGCTTCGCCGCCGCACTTAGGGCATTTGGTTTTATAAAAAGATTCCATCGTCGTTAGAGGAGAAACCGATGAACCCTTAAAATCCACTTTAGTAGGAAGAACAACCGGAAGTTCGTTTTCAGGCACACCGACTGTTCCGCACTTGTCGCAATAAACTACAGGGATCGGACAGCCCCAGTATCTCTGGCGTGAAATTCCCCAGTCGCGTAGGCGGTAATTGACCTTGATTTTTCCAATGCCGCTTTTTTCCGCAAATGCAGAAATCTTTTCAATCGCGTCTTTGTTTGAAAGGCCTGAAAACTCTTTCGAATCGACAAGAGTTCCTTCTTCGGTATAAGCGTCTTTCATTTCTGATACAACAAGGTTCTTTTCGGGATTCTGGATAACTATCCGGACAGGAATATTGTATTTTTTCGCGAAGGCAAAGTCGCGTGAATCGTGAGCCGGAACCGCCATAACAGCACCAGTGCCGTATTCCATCAGAACAAAGTTTCCGACAAAAAGAGGAACCTTGTCACCGGTAAAAGGATTAATAACCTTTATGCCTGAATCTATTCCTTCTTTTTCCTTATCTTCATTATTTCTTTCGGTTGCGGAAAGAGCTTTCTGTTTGGCGATAAATTCCTTAACCTTCGGATCATTTATTTTTTCAAACACGGGATGCTCGGGAGCCGCAACCATGAAAGTCACACCGAAGATCGTATCCGGACGTGTTGTGAATATCGGGAAATCTTCGCCGCTTTCGAGTTTGAAATTCGCCATGAGACCTGTCGATTTTCCGATCCAGTTTTTCTGCATGGTGATAACTCTTTCAGGCCAGCTGTCTTTGAGTTCTTCGTGACCTTTCAGCAAATCTTCAGCATAATCGGTAATCTTGAAATACCACTGTTCAAGATGTTTCTGTTCAACCTTGGAGGAACATCTCCAGCATAGACCTTCTTCAACCTGTTCATTAGCAAGAACTGTGTTACATTCCGGGCACCAGTTGACGGAAGATTTCTTCTTATAAACAAGACCTTTTTCCATCATCTTGAGGAACATCCACTGTCCCCATTTATAGTATTCGGGCTTATATGTGGCGATTTCTTTTGACCAGTCGTATGAACAGCCGAGAAGCTTGAACTGGCGTTTCATGTTTTCGATGTTGCTGCTTGTCCATTCATAAGGCGGAATATTATTTTTAATCGCAGCGTTTTCAGCCGGAAGACCGAACGAATCCCATCCCATCGGATGAAAAACATTATATCCCTGAAGACGCATGAAACGCGCGACAAGATCACCGATCGAGTAATTTCTTACATGACCCATGTGAAGTCTTCCTGAAGGATACGGAAACATTTCAAGAACATAATATTTCGGGCGTTCATCGCGTTTTTGGAGAAACACTTTATCTGAATCCCATCTTTTCTGCCATTTATCTTCGATTTCTGTAAAATTATAACGTTTATCTTCCACTGAATAACCTCTCCGCGGCAAATGAAAATACATTTAACTGATAAATGAAATGGAATTGATTTCATTATTTTTTGTCAAATAAAAGATTGAATAATGGTATTGTTAATATTATCCACTCCTTAGCCTGTTTCTCTGAAATATAAATTTAAGTTTTGAGATAAACTAATTTAACAACAAAGTAGAGGGAATTATGAAGTCCATTCAGTATTCTGCTAAACCGAGAATGAGAGTAATCCTTTGTAATGATTTCGGAGGAGACCCCGACGGAATGATTCAGCTTGCACATCACATTCTTTCTCCGTCTGTTGAAATACGTGCCATAATAGGTTCTTTTTTTACCAAAGATACTCTTTTCGGTGTTGATTCTTCTGCAGATGCCGCCTGTTCAGCTGTTCGAAGTCTGCTGAAAGAAATGAATCTTTCAAGCAAGTTCAATTTGCTGAAAGGATCTGACGAGCCCATGAAAGACACTAGAACGCCTGTTATGTCGGAAGGTGCGGAGTTTATTGTGAAAGAAGCTATGAGGAATGATTCAGATCTTCCTTTGTTTATTCTTTGCGGGGCTTCTCTGACAGATCTTGCAAGCGCCTGTTTGATTAATCCAGAAATAACATCCAGATTAACCGCTGTCTGGATCGGCGGAGCAGAATATTACGAAACTGCCGGAAAAATTTCCGTATGTCCGAAACTGGAATATAACATGGGAATTGATATTGTTTCGGCTCAATATGTTTTTAATTATTCAAAAATACCTTTATGGCAGGTTCCGCGTGATGTTTACCGTCAGGTTATGGTTTCATATTCGGAGATTCAGCTAAGAATTAAAAAAGCCGGAAAGTTTGGCAAATACCTTGCTGGTTTAATTGATGAAATCATGATTCTTGCCGATTCCTGCGGACTGAAAATGGGGGAGACCTATATTATGGGGGACAGTCCGCTTGTACTACTCAGTGCGCTTCAGTCGGCTTTTGATCCGGATACTTCATCATCAGCATATATTGAAACTCCCGCGCCTCAAATAGACAATGACGGAAATTATATTTTAAATCCTGAAGGACGAAAAATAAGGGTCTATCAATCTATAGATGTGCGTTTACTCATGGAAGATTTCTATTGTAAACTTCAGATGTATTGCCGATGATCCGGTTCAAAAAGAATTTTCCGTTCATAAAAAACTTTACATCAGCCGGTGTATTTTAATACATTTGCTCAACTAACAGGAGATAAAAATGTTTCATATAGTAATTGTCTTTTTTGTTTTGGCTTTTATTCAGGGTGTCGCGGAATTTCTTCCTATATCGTCTTCCGGTCATTTGGCTATATTTGAAAATCTTCCGGCAATGAAACAGGTTCTTAGCGGAATCGGTGAAGAAAACAATCTTTTGATAAACGTTGCGCTTCATGTAGCGACACTCGTTGCAGTAGTAATTTTTCTCCGCAAGGATATCCTTGGTCTGATAAAGGGTTTTATACTTTCCATTAAGAATAGAGATTTTAAGTCTTATGAATGCAGAATGGCTCTTCTTCTTATAATTGCCTCGATTCCGGCGGCTCTGGTCGGTATTTTTCTAAATGACAAGATAGAATCGATTTTCGGAAGCCCTCAAATCATTTCTGCATTTCTTATGATTAACGGAATCATGCTTATTTTGACTAAAAGAATCCGCGTAAAAAGCCGAAAATTAGAAGAGATGGGATTCCGGCAGGCTTTGATTGCCGGCATCTGTCAGGGAGTTGCCGTAATGCCGGGCATATCGCGTTCGGGTTCGACAATCGCGGGATCTCTTCTCGCTGGATTGTCCCCGGAGGCCGCTGCCAAGTTTTCTTTTCTGATGTCGATTCCGGTTATTCTCGGAGCGGCGGTTCTTGAAGGAAAGGATGCTTTCAGCGGAAACATAGAAGGGTCTGTGTGGATTGCTCTTCTAGCTGCGATGGTTTTTGCGGCGGTTGTCGCTTTCTTCAGCGTGAAGGTTCTCTTTTACGCGGTAAAGAAGGTGAGGCTTGATGTTTTCGGATATTATACTCTTCTGGCAGGGGCCGCGTTCTTCGCCTATTTCTCATTGTAAACCGGAATCCGGTATAACCGGAGTTAATAGTGTCTTCAAAGAGAATTTACGATGCGCTTGGTGTTTTTTGTATTCTTCTATCGGTTCTCGCTGCGGCGGCATTGCTTTCTCATGTTTTCGGATTTGAAAGCAATTTTGCCGGTTCGGCCGGAAAACATTTCAGCGCGTTTCTTTTCTCTGTTTTCGGATACGCTTCATTTCTCTCGGTTCTCATCTTCGCGTCATGTGCGTCATTTTTTTTCAAAAAGAATAGGGATATTCTTCTCGAAAGACTCTTTACTGTATTTTATATGATTCTTGCTTTTTCCGCCCTGCTTTCGCGCGTTTTGCCCGAAGCAACAGGCGGTTCTGTCGGAAAAGTCTTGAGCATTTTTCTTTCTGATAAATGCGGAAAAGCAGGATCTGTTTTAATACTTTTGATTATCAATCTTCTGGGGCTCATTCTCGGAGGATTGGTTTCTGTTGAAAGTCTATTGAGCAATGTTAAGGAGAACAGCAGGAAAATGGGAATATTTATAAAAGACAAATTCGAGAAAAAACGTGTTATCAGTTCTGAAAAAGAAATTCCGATTGTCTCCAAAACAGCTTCCGGCAAAAAGAAACTGCCGTGGTTTACAAAAGAAACTGTAATCATCGGCAATCCCTATGAAGAAGAGCTTCCTCTTGTAAAAGATCTGGATACGCTTGCTGCTCAGAATTTATTTGATGAGGCTGAATTAAAAAAAGAAACACTTCCCTTGCTTCCTGAAAAACCATTTCAGGAATTTAAATCACCGAAAGATGATATCATAGATGCATTGCGTGCTCCGGTGCGTATTGAAAAAAGAACAATTAATATCACTCCAGAACCGTCGAGCTATGTTCTGCCGGACGGAGTTGTCGCTAACCGTATAAAAAATATCGGTGAATCTGACGGAACATTTCTTAATTTGAAAAACGATTATTGTTCTGAAAACGAAGGAAAAATAATTTCACAGATATACATTGAACCTGAAATCAAAGAAGAAAAAGAGATTATTTCCGATAAAAAGACCGTAGCGAAAGAAGAAAATATTGAAGAAGAAATTCTGACGGCAGATGAATTGCCTGATGAAAATTTTGTAGTTTATGATGATGAATCTGTTTTTGAAGCTCAATCAGAGGCAGAAGAAATTGATTTTGAAGAAGATCTTGAAGCTGAATCAGAAGCCGAAGAAGCGGAATATGACGAGGATGTGGTTGTTCCTGCGACTGAGAAGGTTTTTGAAGAGATTAAGCTTGAGTCGAAATATGAGATACCTGTAAGTCTTTTTACTTTTTCGGAAGCAGTAGATTACGATTCGTGGCAGACTGAAGTTCAGAAGAACTCTGTTCTTCTTGTTAAGACTCTGAATGATTTCGGGATTCCGTCCAAAGTCGTCAAAGTTAACCGCGGTCCGGTCATTACGCTTTATGAAATGCAGATTGCGCCGGGAATCAAAGTTACAAAAATTGTTTCGCTTTCCGACGATATCGCGATGGCGCTTGCCGCGTCAAGAGTCCGCGTAGTTGCGCCGATTCCGGGAAAATCCGCAATCGGTATTGAAATACCGAATGCTCTCCGCGAAACGGTAACGCTGGGAGATGTTCTTGCCTCAAATGAATTTATTCATTCGGAAATGGCTCTTAAAGTTGCGGTCGGAAAAGATATCCTCGGAAAACCTGTGATGCTTGATCTCAAACGCCAGCCTCACATGCTTATAGCCGGCGCTACAGGCGCGGGAAAATCAGTCTGCGTTAACACAATTATCACGAGTCTGATTTGCAGTTATGATCCGAATTACGTGCGCTTCATTATGGTTGATCCTAAGATGGTTGAGCTTCAGCTTTATAACGGAATTCCTCATCAGCTTACTCCGGTTATCACAGAACCTGATGTCGCTCCTAAAGCGTTGAAATGGGCAATTTACGAGATGGAGCGCAGGTATAAACTTCTTTCGGAACTTTCAACGCGCGACATAGAAAGATATAATCAGAAAGTTGCCGCATACGGAAGAAGCACTCTTCACGAAAAGCTTCCGTACATAGTCATCATTGTGGATGAGCTTGCCGATCTGATGATGGTCGCTCCGAAGGAAATAGAGAATCATATAACACGAATAGCTCAGAAAGCGCGTGCGGTCGGAATACATCTTGTTCTTGCTACACAGCGTCCGTCGGTAGACATTATTACAGGTGTAATCAAGGCGAACTTTCCTGCGCGAATTGCTTTTCAGGTGGCTCAGAAAATAGATTCGCGTACGATTATTGACCAGAACGGTGCGGACAAGCTTCTCGGAAAAGGAGATATGCTGTATCAGTCGCCGATGAGCTCGTTCCCTGTCAGAATTCAGGGGGCATTTATTTCGGAAGATGAAATAGTAAAGATTGTTAAACATGCCAACCGTTACGGCCGTCCTAAGTATATTGATATCGAAGAAGCGGTCAGACAGAATGAAGATCTTGATGAAGAGGATATTGAAGAAAGCGATGAACTCTTTACCGAGGCTCTGAAAATTGTCGAGCAGAGCAAAAAGGCAAGCGCCTCATATCTTCAGCGAAGACTTTCAATCGGCTATAACCGCGCTGCGCGAATAATTGAAAGAATGGAAGAGCTTGGATATGTCGGGCCTCAGCAGGGAAGCAAGCCGCGTGAAGTAATGGTCTGATGAATGTTTAAGGCGGGGCTGAAACTTTTTTCGACAAACACGGAATGCGCGGAACAGGCAGAAGCTCTTTATGATAAAAACATCTACAGCTACATAGAGCTTTATTCGGTTCCGGATTCTTATAATAAAACCATAAATCTATGGAAAAGTCTCAAGATTCCTTTTGTAATTCATGCCGCGCATTACGGCGCCGGAATGAACCTGGCCGTAAAAGAAAATTATGAAAAGAACAAGGTTCTGGCAAAAGAAGCGTTTTCATTCGCGGATGGACTAAATGCCGAGAAGGTGATTTTTCACACAGGCGTTAACGGAACTAAAGAGGAAACTGCACGGCAGATTAATCTATTGGCAGATCGGCGCATAATAATCGAAAATAAGCCTTATCTCGGAAACGGAGAAAACCTTTTCTGCGTCGGTTCGAATCCGCAGGAGATTGAGTTCATTATAAATGAAACACAACGCGGATTCTGCCTGGATTTCGGACATGCCGTATGCGCCGCGAATTCTTCCGGAAAAGATATAATGGAATTCATCTCTTCTTTTCTTTCTCTCAAGCCGCTTATGTATCACATTTCGGACGGATTTTATGATTCTGAATATGATACACACGAGAAGTTCGGCGATGGGAATTTTCCTTTGTATTCATTCCTCTCAATGATTGAGGATGATTCAATGATTACAAATGAATGCAAAAGAATAAATTATTCCAGTCTTGACGGTTTTGAAGAAGAAATAATTCTGCTTCAGACACGTTTCGGACGTATTGTCACCCATGCAAACAATCGAACCGCGAAATAATAAACCCATGACAAAGTGAAGGATTTTTCTTTCATCATCTCAAGAAAAAGTTTGTCGATGTCCTTTCGTGTAATTTTGTGATAAGAATAATATTGGTATAAAGCGTCATGAACCATTGAAGCATAATATGTTTTTGGTTTCATGGATTCAATATCGATTATTCCGTCAGGAGTTCCGATAACTGCTAAATCAAAGAAGCTGAACTTCGGGGAACATCCATTCCATGCATAGCCTTTTGGAATGATAATAGTTCCGTCATTTTTGATTTCAAGCCAATCTGCATTAAAAGAATGACCGGTGAAGGAGGTTTTTCTTTTATAATCGTTTTCAAGTTTGAAAATCCAGACAGAAAATTTTTCTCTCGGTCTGAAGTTTTTTGAATTTTCGATAGAAAGTTTCATCAGTTTTGTCCTTGCTTTTTTATTATATAGACAGTTAATCAATATTAATATAAAAAATAAAACTTTTTTTTATTTAAATTAAGCAGCATAAGTAACTTATTATTCAAACAAGTTACTTAATTGGTATTCGTTAAAAGTTTTATTCAATAAAGAGGTAATATGAAAAGATTATTCTCATTAACGGCAGTCTTCTTTTTTGCGGTCATTTTTTCCGGTTGCATGGGCAATAAAAATCTTAAGACTATTAAGGAAAAAAAGCAGTTTGCTGTGATAACTGTTTTTGCTGATTCAAAAGTGAAGGAGTATGTTGATTCTTCAAAAACAGGAAAGAAAGGAAAAGACGAAAATGATGAAATCGACGCCGCTGAGTCATTTAAACTTCTTGGAAAATTAACAGGAAGCAAGAAAATAGAAGAAACAGCGGAATCTATTGAAAAGAAATTCAGTCACATGACAAAACCGGTTCTTGACCAGGGACAGTCTTCTCTTGAAAAAAATCTCAATTCTGTTTCACAAATCAAAGTTCTTCCATTTTCTGCAGTGATAAAAAACAAAGCATATCAGGCTTCTTTTAAAAAAGAAGGAAAAGACGGAAACTGGTTTGAAGTTATGAATTTGGCGTATCCGGAAGGTTTCGGGAACATAGAATATAATAATTCCAAAATTACCGAAAAACTTTGTTCTGATCTCGGTGTAGAAGGATTTATCGTTATAGAAGTTAAATTTATGACACAGAAAACACAAGGTATAATTTTAGGTGGAGAGGGACAACAGGCAAGAGTTTCTCTTAAATGCGGAATTTATGATAAGAAAGCGAAAGTGCTTTGGGATAAAACCGAGATCGTGGTATCGTCAAAGGATGTTTCGACTATAAGCGGTATTTATAACAGAGATGATATGAACAAGCTCCTTCTTGAATGTTATGACAAGGCCGGAAAAAACATATTTAAAAATCTTTCAAAAGATCTCTCTTCTGCCAAGTAAGTTCACCGGCTGTCAATATACGTATTGACAGCCGCAAATAATTTTCCATATTCATCCATAAGATGAAAATATTAAGAAAAAAAATTATACTTCCCTTTGTTATTATGGGAGTCCTGCTTTTTACTTTATGCATCATTTTTAATTCAATAATGCTGCATACTGCCGAACCTTTAATGAAGAATGAAATTTCTGAAATCAAAAAGGCTCAGGCTGTGCTTCTGCCGGGTGCGGGAGTTTACAAGGGAAACAGGGTATCCTATGTTCTGTATGACAGGATAAATGCCGCCGTTGAACTATATAAATCAGGTAAGGCTTCCAAAATTCTGGTAAGCGGTGATCACGGAACTAAAGAATATGATGAAGTGAACACTATTAAAATACGCCTGATGCAAAGCGGAATTCCGGAGAGAGATATTTTTACCGACCATGCGGGGTTTTCAACCTATGACAGCGTTTTGCGTGCGAAGAAAATATTCCTTGTAGAATCAATGATTATCGTAACTCAGGAATATCACCTGACACGGGCTCTCTATCTTTCAACACGCTGTTCGATAAAAGTTCAGGGATATTCTTCTGATAAAAGAAAATACAAGATGATAACTTATTATATAATGAGGGAAAGACTTGCCCGATTCAAGGATTTCATAAAAATTAATATTATTAAAGCCGATCCTAAATTTCTCGGAGAAGAAATTCCGATAACAGGGGACGGCAGGGATACAAGAGGCTGAATGAAAAAATACGAAATAGTCGGAATCGAAAACGCGCTTATCGATATTCTGGTAAAATCGAGCGATGAAGAGATTGAAAAACTCGGACTGAAAAAAGGAGTGATGCAGTTAGTTGAATCTGATGAACAGAAAAAGCTTCTTGCGTCACTTGAAAATTCAAATGCCGAATATGAGCTTGGCGGAAGTACGGCAAACGCTCTTCGCGGGGCAGCAGTTCTGGGAGCGAAGACATTATACTCTTCCGCTCTCGGAAACGACAAGTGGAAGGAAGTTTTCAGAAAGCGTCTTGCCGAACTTAATATTGCCGACCGTACGGTAATCAAGGAAGGGCAGACCGGCAGCTGTGCAGTACTGGTGACTCCTGATGCGGAACGCACGATGAATACTTTTCTCGGAGCATGCAGGCTTTATTCGCGCGAGAATCTGCCTGTTTCAGATATTGAATCATGTTCTATATTTTTTTCAACCGGTTATGTCTGGGATATGCCCAATCAGATAGACGCTATCGAGGAAGCTGTACGGCTGGCGAAAGCTTCAGGCGCACTTTTTGCTCTTGATATAGCAGATCCCTTTGTCGTGTCGCGAAACGGCGAACGCTTCAAGGAAATGGCTGCTTCGGGTTTGATTGATATTCTTTTTGCGAACGCGGATGAAGCGAAAATGCTCACAGGAAAAGAAGGCGAGCATGCCGCGGCTGAACTTCATAAAAATATTCCTCTCGTTGCTGTCAAAGTCGGATCAAAAGGTTCGTTTGTCGCTTATAAAGGAAAGAATGAACAAGCTGGAATTTTTCCAGCCGAACCAATGGATTCTACCGGTGCGGGGGATATGTATGCCGGAGGTTTCCTTTTCGGTCTTGCAAAAGGATGTGATCCTTTGACTTGCGCAAAGATCGGATCATTTCTTGCGGCTGATAATATATCGCGAATCGGTGTACGCCTTTCTTCTGATATCAGGGAAAAGATTGTAAAAGCCATTCCGGAAATTGCGGGTCTTGTGGGATAAAAAATCAAAAGGAGTTTTTATGGGCAAACTTATAAAACTGAAAGTCAATGAAGTCTATCAGCTCAAAATAACTCTTCAGGAAACCAAGCCGGAAATATGGAGGCGGTTTCTTGTTGTTTCGTCAATAAAACTCCCTGACCTGAGCAAGGTGATTCAAACTGTTATGGGATGGACGAATTCCCATCTGCATCAGTTTGTCAAAGACGGAAAAATCTATTCTGAACCCGATGAACATTCATATCATGAAAGCGTTGATTATAGAAAAATCAGGCTGAATCAGTTTATGACTGAAGAAAAACAGTCGGTAATTTATGATTATGATTTCGGTGACGGCTGGTCTCATAAAATCGTTCTCGAAAAAATCATCAGTGAGAAAATGCAGAAATATCCCGAGTGTATCGGCGGAAAAAGAGCGTGTCCTCCTGAAGACTGCGGCGGGCCGTTCGGCTACGGAAATCTGATGGAAATTCTTTCTGATCCTGACAACGAAGAATATGATTCAATGATGGACTGGCTTGAAGGTGATTATGATCCCGAATTCTTTGATATGGAAGAAGTTAACGAAATGCTAAAGGAGAAGGATTTCGGGTGTGTTGATTTTGATTAAATTGTTTTGCTCAAGAGTTAAGCAGACTTCACAAGGCTTCGCCTTATGTATTCGTTACTCTCATGGTGTCATGTAATACATAAAAGGTGTTTCATACCTTTTAAATCCAGTTTGTCCGGTCACCGGACTTGTTTTTAAAGATGTCGATATCTCCGAGTGTCGGAATACAATCAAAGGCTTCGCCTTTGTAATTCCTTGTTCGCATGGTCTCATGCGATAAGATCAAAAGGGACAGGGCTTCAGTCGCCAGCCCTGTCCCTTTTGAAATCCCTACCCGGCTTTTGTCGGGCGAATTCCTCGCACCGGCTTTGCCGGATGCTGCGGTCGCCCGAGTGGTGTCCGACTGCGTCGGACTTTTAGGGAAGGTTCTACCATATTTCCTTTTCTTAAGTACGCTAACTATTCTATTGTCCAACAGAAGATTAGGAGAGATTACAAAAGTTGTCTCGCTTCAAATAATTTACAGGTATTACATTATCTTGCATATTTGGTTTGGAAAGCCTTATAAGTAAGTTTATATAATCACCTTATTAATCTTGACATGCATAATATTATCGATATAATATACAGAAGTATTATACTAATAATCTCTGAATTTATAGTTTTTACAAGGATTTAAAAATCTAAGGAGAACCAATGATAAAGTTTAGAATATCTGCAATTATGATTTTTACAATGTTACTCGTGTTTTCTTTCTATGTAAGCATCGCGAAAAGTGATGATTCAAAAAATATGGATTTAAATGAAGTTTTGACTTACACCTTGCCAAATGGTATTTTATTTAAGATGATTGCAACTCCTGATATCCCGATAAATAATACTTTTCCGACCGGCACAAATGATTCCGATTCATCGAATGTCCCTGCGCGTTTTATTATGGGAGAAACGGAGGTTACATATGAACTGTGGTATAAAGTTTATAAATGGGCAACTACCAATGTAGGCGGAGGTAAACGTGAAGATGGCGGTGGTTTGTACAAATTTGCTAACGCTGGAATTGAGGGAAGTAATGGAAAAGTCGGCGCGAAACCGACAAGTGCTAAACGAGAACCAGTAACGAAAGTCAATTGGCGTGACTCTATTGTTTGGTGTAACGCTCTTACCGAATATTACAATGCTAATAATGGAACGAAAGCTGTTCTTATATGTGTTTATACTTATAATGGATCAATAATACGCGATTCGACTAATTCTAACGCATTAGCCTGTGACAACACAATACAAAATTTAACTGCAAAAGGTTTTCGTTTACCGACAAGTAACGAGTGGGAATTTGTAGCACGTTACCGAGGAACTGATACAACAAATGCTGTTGCTGGCAGTGATGGAACATATTATACTAAGGGAAACAGCGCGAGCGGTGATACTCAGGCATGTAATGCATCAACGCCAACATTGGGTGATTATTCTGTATATAGATTAAATTCAGATAAAACATCCATCGTAAAAACAAAAAAACCTAATGCTCTCGGTGTATATGACATGAGTGGAAATGTTTGGGAATGGTGTTTTGATTGGCATCCTGATTTTGTCGGTAAATACAGGGTGATACGTGGCGGAACCTACTTCTACGCCGAAAACATTATACAGTTGGGAGAGGTGTCCTGCGGTGATCAATTTTCTGAAGGTGAAGAAATGGATGACTACGGCTTCCGCTTCTGTAGAACTAGGTAGAATCCATTTTCACGACATCTCTTCTTTATTTAAAGAGAGATGTCGTATTTTATTCAAGACTTCGCTTTTTAATTTCTTTATCATGGAGATTGAAGGTGTTGATCTGTTTCTATGTAGTTATTTTGTTTCGATTATCATTATTTTAAATTGTCAGTTCTAAGACTTGATTCTATTGATCACAATTTTGTATAAGAATTTATACACTACGAATTGTTTTCTGTTGACTTTCGTGAGTTTAATCTTTTAATTACTTTCCTTAGAGTTTTGTAGCGTTATATAGAATGGAGAGTGAATGAATTTTCTTTTATTAAGTGTATTGTTTATAAACATATTACTTAGCCGAATAATTTCTAATTTTAATAAAAAAAAGAATAATTTATATTTTAATAAAAAAAGAGAAAGGGAAAAACTATTTTTCAGACCTTCACTTTCAATACTTGAAGAAAAGTGTTTTAGAATTGTTTATTTCAATTATCATTATTCTAATTTAATTCGAGTATGGATTCAATTAGAATATAAAACTAAAACTCTATCATATTATAATAAAATAGATATATTATTAATTGTTTTTACCTTTTTGGATATAGTTTTATTAGCAATCACTGCTGTCCCATTGTTTTAGCTCCATATACATCCTTGAATTTCACAATTCAATTCCTTGTCTGATAAGGGTCGATGCTTAACCGGGCAAATAAGATCACGCAATGATTT
>Ga0209718_1000439_pt1 | contig 56737 bp, 39 predicted proteins | sample AD_JPNAS1_MetaG_FD_184420 | JGI IMG/M metagenome (GOLD analysis project Ga0209718, IMG submission 184420) | Active sludge microbial communities of municipal wastewater-treating anaerobic digesters from Japan - AD_JPNAS1_MetaG (SPAdes) (version 2) | ecosystem: Engineered > Bioreactor > Anaerobic...
GGCTATCCGCTGCGCCCTGCTCAGCGGCTGGTTCAACGACTTCTGGAAACACTACGCCACAGCACACCAAACGCTCGCCTTCCCTGCCTGATTCCATGCTCAACCCCCACCAATTTGTCCTGCACCCCGCCAGCGGTTTCCACGTTAGCCCGCATCAGGTTCAGCACGGAGCCTCTGATCGATCCGGGCTCTCGGGATCAATCGGGCATCACCGACAGGATGGGGAGGTTGGCAGTCGCGGCGTTGCCCTGGCCGTCATGGGCATACGCAAAGAGCCGGTAGAAACCCGGCTTCCGCGGCAGTTGGATTTCCACGACCTGCCCGCCCTGCCAGGTCTCGATGATCGCCCGTTGGATCGGCGCTGTTTCCGGCTCCGGATTCCCGCCCACGCCCGGATTGTCCGCCAGATCAGTCCGCAAATCCCATGTCACTTTCACTGCGTCGCCTTCCGGATCCGTCACGGTCACGCCAAACCGCGCCCGCTGACCCGCGAGCAGCGTCTCCCATGCGCCACTCTGCCGGTTGTCCCGGAGGAGTCGAATGCCGGATTCTTCGATGCGCGGAGAGCGGTTGGCCGGCCATCGCCCGCTCCAGAGGAATGTCATGACGTCGATTGACTCGGTGCGAGACCCGTCGGGAAGGAACATGCCGTACCAGGTGTGGGTCTTCTCCTGTTTGTGAGACCAGTAAAAAACGTATGAGCCCAGGCAATTCGAACGGCCCTCGACCGCATGACGGTAGGCCTTGAGGTAGAACTCCGCTTTGGCGCTGCTGGTGTCCTCGATGGGCATTCGCCACGGCGTTTTAGGCACCTGCCAATGGCCTCGAGGTCCGAACTCTGTGACCACGTAAGGCCTGTTCCATCCTTGACGGGCTATGTCTTCTGGCAAGGTCAACATATCAGCGTAGGAATTCAACCCCACCGCGTCCAGGGCGGGGCACAGCGCGTCGAGTTCATTTAGGATGCGCCGATAGGCATCGCCCAACACGGCGATGACAGGGTGATTCGCATCCTCCTGCTTCACCATCACGGCGAGTCGGTTGACCTCCTGCCACAGCGCCACCCGTTGCTCCGCAGTGGTGCTGATTTCCAGCTCGTTGCCCAGATTCCACGCCAGCAACGCAGGGTGATTGCGGTGGCGCCGGACGATGGACCGCACCGTGTCAAACTGGGCCTCGACTCGAGCCCGGTCACGATAGTCGAATCCATGTCGCGGATTCTCCAGCGGGAGAGCCACCAGGCAGGTCAGGCCCGCCTTGTGGGCCGCATCCAGGCCCTGTGGACACATCCGAACCGAATTGGCGCCTGCCGCGGCCAACAGATCGAGCCGGTACGAGCCCACGGCCCCTTTGATGAAAAAGGGAGCGCCGTTGCGTTCGAGACAATAGCCACCGTCCCGCGCCTGGACGCGGACCACCGAGGGCGCGGCGAGAGTGTCGCCCGCCCGAAGGCCCAGCGCGACGCACCACACCAGGGAGAGGCAGAACCAGCGGTGTGTCATCTTTGACCAATCCATCCAGGCGCGTGTCCGGTTCCGGGTTTCGTTCGAGGCCAGGAGAGTGTTCATGAGCTTCGCATTGGCCTCGACCTGGAAATCGAACATGCCCAGGCAGAGGAAATCCGCGCCGTTTTCGAGGGCGGACTTGAAGCCGGGCTCAGGCTGGACAGTGCCGGACGCCGGCACTTTGAACGCGATCCACGGCTTCTCGACTCCTCGCATGAACCGGACCGTCTGGTCGGCATCCATCTCGAGTAGCTGTCAGCCGGGTTGTCGATCACAAGATGCCGACAAGGACGAGCGGGCAACTGCCACACTGGCGGCTGCCAAAGGCGTGCGGGCAATGAAACGGCGTCGATTCAGCTTGGAGTTCATGGGTGGAGGATGGCCTCTTGGGCGCCGGATTCAAGCCGGCAAATCCTCGAACGATCCGAAGGATTCGAATGTGGGGACTGTCGAAAGTTGAAACTGAACCCTGACCGAGATGGTATCAAGGGTCTCTGCAATTCCGGTTTTGCTGGAGGAGATTCGGCTCGCTGGCGAGGCGCGACGAGGGAACATGCCCGCTGAAGCGTGTTGGAGACAAGTCGAGTTTCTGTGCTGCGTTGAAGGGGTCAAGGATTCTCGGAATCTGTCCGCCCCCATTTGGCCTTGAAGTGAGAATCGAGGTCGGGCACGCTCCCGGCGTCTTTTGCCGTGCGCTACAGGCCATGTCGCAGATAAACGCAGACCAACACGAATTCGAGCGAACGCTGCCGCGCGGACCAACGCAGCGCTCCCCGCGGACCCACGGCGGCGTCCCAACCATCCAACCGAAGCTTTGACCGCGTGCTGACTCCTGAACAATCCGTTGTCACTTCGATTCTGCTCTGCATCGCGGGAGCGGTGCTGACTCTGCTGGTGTCGCGCAACAAGACGGCGGCGGGCTGGTTGTCCTTTGCGATTACAGCGGCCACGGGCGGGCTGATCGTCTGGGCTGCCATGCGCGTGCTCATCCACGGGCCGGGCCATCCCACCCTGTTTCTCCACATGCCGGCGTTCGGCTTCGCGTTGCGGATTTACGTGGACGGATTGAGCGCGGTGTTTCTGCTGCTGGCTGTGGCTGTGGCGGTGCCCGCCGCCCTATACTCGATTCCGTACATGAAGCACTACGAAGAGTACGGAGTGGGGCGCTATTACCCGTATTTTCTCCTGTTCCTGGCGGCGATGTACGGCCTGCTGAGCACCACGGACATGATGTGGTTTTTCTTCATTTTCTGGCAGTTGATGACCCTGCCCGGCTACGCGCTCATCCGCTACGAACACAAGCAGTCGCAGAACATCCGGGCGGCCAACAAATACCTCGTCATGATGCAGATCGCCTGCGCCGCGACGATGGTAGGCGCATGGTTCCTCGCGGTGATGGGCGCGTTGACCAGCGGCGGCGCAAGCCTCAAGTACGACTTCGATACCGTCAGCGCGAACCTGCCCGCGATGCTCCAGGCCAAGCCGTTCGACACGGGCGTGGCATTCCTTCTGTTCCTCCTGGGCTTCGGCATTAAGATGGGCATGTGGCCGTTCGGCCAGGTCTGGCTGCCAGACGCGCATCCGGCGGCGCCCTCGCCGGTGAGCGCGATGCTTTCCGGAGTGATGATCAAGACCGGCGTGTACGGCCTGATGCGCTATTTTCTCTGGCTTGTGCCGCCCGAGGCGCACGCCCAATACCCGCTGGCGCGCTGGGGCTGGGTGGTGGCCATCCTGGGCACGATCACGCTGTTCACCGGCACGATGCAGGCCCTGAAACAGGAGCAATCGAAGCGGTTGCTCGCCTTCCACAGCATCGGTCAGATCGGCTATATCCTCCTCGGAACCGGCGCGTGCATGGCCCTGCTGCCCGCATCCGATCCCCGAGCCGCGGGACTCGCAGCGATCGCGTTCCTCGGGGCGCTCTTCCATGTGATCAATCACGGCCTGTTCAAAGGTTTGCTGTTTCTCAACGCCGGGTCCCTGCGTCACGTGACCGGCACCCAGGACCTCAACCAGATGGGAGGTCTGATGAAATTCATGCCCCTGACGGCGGCGACGGCGCTGGTGGCCTCCCTGGCGATTTCGGGTGTGCCGCTCCTCAACGGTTTCGCCAGCAAATGGACCATCTACGTGGCGACCATCCAGGGTTCAGTCGCGGCCAAGTACCTCCCGGTGTGCGGTGTCCTGGCCATTCTCACCAGCGCGCTCACGCTCGCCTCGTTCATGAAGTTCTTCGGCGTCAGTTTTCTCGGCCGGGCCAGCGCCCTGGTCAAGGCCCGCGTTGCCGCGCAGCGCAAACTCGAGGTGGGCGGGCTGATGCAGGGGCCGCAGGTGTTCCTGGCGCTGCTGTGCGTGGCGCTGGGCGTCGTGCCGGCGCTCGCCTTCCATCTCATGACCGCCGCGCTCGAAGCCGCGCAGCAAGGCTTCGGGACAGCGCTCGCCGCGGCGGCCCCAATGACGATCGGGGCGTTGAGCGGCATCGAGACGGTGAATCGCACGGCCCTCTTCGCCCCCGTGATGCTGGCGTGCGTGTTGGGCGTGATGCTCCTGCTGGTCCGCATCCTCTCGAAACTCGGAGGGGCTAAACGCCGTGCCGCGGCTCCCTGGCTCTGCGGCTACGCGACGGAATCCGAAGCCAACCGCTACGCTGCACACGGTTTCTACGGCGAGGTCAAACGCCACTTCCACTGGCTGGGCGGCGCCCCGCGACCGACCGATGGCGACCGACCGTCCGCCTCGACGACGCCTGCCCGCCGGCCCGGACATTAGATCGCGCGCAGCCTTGTCCCACTCTCTGTCAACTTCGTTTCTTTTTGAAAGAAGTCTCATGCCGCACAGGCTGCCAGTCAGCGCCAACTCATGAAGTCGAGAAGGTCGGAGTGGGGACGCCTCGTCCCCCGCCATGTCAAGTGAAGACGGCGCATGTCGGCGACGCCGCTCCACTTCATGAATAGGCCTTGGCTGTCAGGTATGGCCCAATTTGGTTGTGGCTTTGCCGCGCTGAGAAATGTCCGGGCTGGCGCTACTTGAAACCCATGATCCGATAGAAGCGCGGCGTGTCGGCCGAGACGTCTGTGAACTCGATGGGCGAACCGTCTCCGCGAACAAGCGCGCCGACAAGACTCCAGGCCGCAAAATCCGCCGACTCGAGCACTCGATACCGGAATCCACTCTCGCCATGCCAGAGCAGGCGCGGCGCTCCGGACTCGAAGGTTGGGCTGGCTCTGATCTCGCTGGTGGGCAGATGGCTGCGCAACCGAGGTTGGAATACGGAGATCGTCTGAATCGAGGTGGATCGGTCCAGATAGTTCAAGGAATCTCCAGGATCAATCGCGCAGATCAGAGGCAACGTGAACCCCCCAAGTCCGCCCCTGTAGGCCTGCCATTCGGTCGAGTAATCGATCTGGCAATACCAGCAGACGTAGTTGCCGTCGATGAGCGCGCGCACCTCGGGCGATTCGCACACGGTGGTCTTCATGTACATGCAGTTGCCGCATGCGTCTCGCCCCGCGAGCAACAGGATAAGCTTGGCCGTATTGCGGGCTGCAGTCACCGTTTCGGCACGCGACGAATGCCAGACCAGACCGGCCGCCTGGCCTTGTTCGTTGAAGGGAAAGCCGAGGGCGAGCACCACCCAGACGCAAAGCGTAAGCGTTTTCATCGATGTGTTTCGTCGAATGCGCCCGCTCCGACCCAGACACAGTGGCCGCGTGACGGAATTCCCCCGATCGGATCGCCCTAAATGACGTCCGGAACGGTCGGACCGGGCGCAAGCCGCAATTCGTGTATCACGTCCTTGCCCACGCTGTCCAATCCCGCTTTGAGGCTCTGCTCGATTCGATCCAGTTGCTCGCGCGCCTCGGTCGGCAGTCTCTGCCGATCTCCGTCCGAGTTCACAGGACCGTCGAATACGACCTTTCCCTCCGCGTCTTTGACGGTGACATGGCGATGCCCGTCCTTCTCCTCGAGAACCGTGCTCATCCCCCCGTCGGTCTTCATCACGATCACCTTCTGCTCGACAGAAACCTGGCTGGTCGTCGAGTGCCCTGGCTTGACGATGGCGCTCTCGGCGGTCGCCCTGGCATTTGCGGGGTCAACAACGATACGGCGCTCGACGTGATATGCGTTCCCATCGTTCTCGGAATCCAGGCGGACCACGATCTCGTTCCGATCCGGCCCGGTGCGCAGCATCCGGATGCCAGGCACAATCGGGTAGTATTCCCGCAGGAGTTTCTGGAGCCTGGCCGGATCGGTGGCCGCCTTCTCGGAAAGAGTCGCCGTGATTTCAATCGGCTTGCCCCCGCGAATGACGGTGAGAGTGATTTTGTCTCCCTTCTTGTGTTTGTCGATGCGAGCGCTGAGGTCGGCTGGATCCCGAACTTTCTTGCCATCGAGCTTGACAATGATGTCGTGCCGTTTGAGCCCGGCTCTGGCGGCGGGACTCTCATCAACCACCATGTTCACCAGCGCGCCGGACTCGTCCTCCAGACCGAGTTGAGTCGCCAGTGGGGAAATGACATAACCAAGTTCCACTCCCAAATAGGCTGACGGCTTGTCCGGAGGTTGGATGGTCAGGTTGGGAATGATGGCCTTGTCGAGGGGGAGCCCGAACAATCTCCCGATGCCGGTCGCGTCTCTGGCTCCATCCCAGACATCGGACAAGGATTTGCCGGCCGGGGCGATCTCGGTCTCGCCCAGTGTAACATCGAGCGTCTGGCGGTCGCCTTGGCGGACCAACGCGAGAGTCACCTTGTCCCCGGGCGCAAAGCTGCGCACCAACGCTACCAGTTGTTGCGCATTAAACAGGACCTGCGCATCGAGCTTCTCGAGAATGTCATGCGCCTTCACCCCAGCCTTGTCTGCCGGACTGCCGGGCACGACAGCCTCGACGCGGATACCGGCTCCCCTGCCCAGTTTGAGTTGTTCGCGCAGGGTGTCATCGACTTCGCCGGCCGCAATGCCCAGATAGGTTGCCTTTTCCTTCTCCTTCTCTGCCGCCGGCAGGGCCCGGGTGGGCGGCGTGAGGGTGAGGGCGGCACCCACGGCCGCCAGCAGAACGCACGAGATTGCTTTTGTTTTCATAGTATTCACGAATCGACGAATCGTAACGGGGTGGACCTTTGGATCTAATGAATGTTGACGGGCAGAAGCACGACTTCCTCGCGCGGCACCAGGACCTGGAACGTCGTGTGCTCCTGGTCATTGCGCCATTCGCTTGCGGAGAGATACCGCCATCGAACCTTCCGCCACGGCGCCGTCTCTGACGCGTAAACCAGGCCATCCTCCTCGGCAGTCAGAAGGTAGTTCGCCAGATCGACACAGCGCAAAGCCTGTGCGGACGGCATTCGCCCCGCCGCCGGTTCCGCCCGGTTGTTTTCGAGGGCACTCGAGGCGACGCCCGCAACGGGACGCCGCAGTCTCGCCTGCCAAGTGACAGTGACGATCGCCAGGAACGCCAGGCCGGCAGCTACAGCCACCGGAACCCAACGAAAGCGGACCGGGAGCACAGCACGGGCCGTGATAGATGGGGGCAGCGATTCGAGTTCCTGTTCCAACCGGCGGGTCAACCTGTCGCTGGCTTGAATGGGTCGCAGGCGCTCGAGCTCGGCGGCAATATCATCTAGCGGATCGTTCGTGGCAGTCATAGCGATGCTGTGTACTTGTCGATTGCCCTTCACTCGCCGCGCACGCCGGTGTTTGACTCGCCCCGGTCGAGGCGGGGCTGATGCATGGGGCGAGGGAGGAGTGCCCGTCGAGGGCGGTGCTCTGTTTGCCAGACAACACTCGTTTCAACTGGTTCAGGCCATAGCGATAGCGCGAGGCGGCGGTGTGCGGTGAAATCTCGAGCATCTCGCCAATCCGTTCGAATGTCAGTTCGCCCCATACCTTGAGCACCAGGACCTCGCGCTGTTCGGCCGGCAAGGACCGCAGCGCTTTCTCGATTTCCTCCTTGCGCTCCTGCTCTTCGGCGGGATCGACGAACCAGACCTCGGCCGGGCCGGACAGCGCGCCCGCTTCGGACTCCCGGACGAAGCGCCCGTGGTTCTTGCGCGCGTAGTCGATGGCGATTCTTCGGATCATGACAAACAGCACGTCGGGTGAGAGCGACGGATTGGCCTGCTGCGCTCGCCAGTACCGCACGAAGGCGTCCTGGACAATGTCCTCGGCGTCGCTCAGGCGAGGCGTCTGCTGACGGGCGAAGAGCAGGAGTCGCGGGGCGTACTCCGCCCACAAATCCCGCCACTCTCCGTTCATCTCGCGCGGCTGCATCGTGAGTTCTCTCACCTTTACCCTCTATAGCGTATGTCGACGAGGGAATTGTCTAAAGCGGCGGTAGACCGCCGCACTCTCCCGCCAAAGAGGGTCTGCAGCTTTCATCGCCGGAGACGAGGACGTCCCCACACCAACGCCTTCGAGTGCGCGAACAGAGCACGGCAGTCTGCACGCCATGCCTGCGCCGCAAAGCGCCGCGGCCTGTCTGCCGTGTCGGGCACGGCACAGGCAGGCGCGGCGGGCAGGCCCCACACGGCGTAAACTCGATTCCCACCGACAATCTCTCCTGACACACTGACGCAGCGGTTCTCTTGACAATTTCTCTCCTTTCGGGTGTAACCGCAGGAACGAGAAAAGGTCTATCATGGGCATATTATCCTGGATCGTTCTGGGTTTGATCATCGGGGCGCTCGCCAAGTTAATCATGCCAGGCAAGGACCCCGGAGGCGTGATCGTCACGATCCTGCTCGGCATCGCCGGCGGATTCGTGGGCGGGTATCTGGGCTCGATCGCGGGCCTGGGCAGGGTGACCGGATTCGATATCCGCAGTCTGTTGTTGGCACTTGGCGGATCAATCGTGCTGCTGATCCTCTATCGCATCTTCAAGAAAAAGGCATAGCAGGGTTCGCTTCGGACAAGGGGACGTTCAACAAGAGCCCGGCCGCGGACTCAAGCCGGTCGTTGTCGGCAACAGCAGTTCTCGTTGTCCGGCGAGAACCGCTGAAGCCTGGATTCCCAACCACGTCCGACGCTTCGGCGCAGTGTTCGGTGTACCACCTGCAGGCGGCTCGTGGCCAAAATGAGAACCGCTGTGTCGGCGATGGGTCCCGCCTTCAGACGGCAGTCAAGCACATCGGCACACCCCATGCCCCGGCCCGGCAGCCGGTGTGTGTCTCCAGTTTCCCGCTGGACGCACCCCGGTGGTTTGGGATTGCATGGAGCCCATGCCGACAACTTCCTATCACATGGCGCCCGACGCCTTCCGCCGGCACGGTCATGCGGTTGTGGACTGGATCGCGGACTACCTCGAGCGCGTCGACTCGTACCCGGTTCTTTCGCAGGTTGCGCCCGGGCAGATCCGCGCCAGCCTGCCGCCGTCGCCTCCGGCCCAGGGTGAACCATTCGAGGCAATGCTGGCGGACGTCGAGAAGTTGATCCTGCCCGGCATCACGCATTGGCAATCGCCGAGTTTCTTCGCCTTCTTCCCCGGGAACAACTCGGGGCCGTCGATCCTCGGAGACCTGCTCTGCTCGGGCCTGGGGGTTCAGGGAATGCTCTGGACGACCAGCCCGGCCTGCACGGAACTCGAGACCCACGTGCTCGATTGGGTGGTCGACATCCTGGGCCTGCCCGCCCATTTCAAGTCCGATGCCGCCGGCGGCGGGGTGATCCAGGACTCCGCTTCGAGCGCGGCCGTCTGCGCTCTGCTGGCCGCTCGCGAGCGCGCGACCCAAGGCGAGAGCAACCGCCGAGGGTGCGACGGACGACTCGTCGCCTACGGCTCGACCCAGACCCATTCCTCGATCGAGAAAGCGATGGGCGTCGTGGGGATGGGACGCGACAATCTGCGCCTGATCGACGTGGACGACTCCTTCGCAATGCGTCCCGATCTTCTATTGGCGCAGATTCGACGCGACCGGGCGGCAGGCCTGACGCCGTGTTTCGCCTGCGCCACAGTGGGCACCACGTCCTCGAACGCGGTCGATCCCCTGCCGGCGATCGGGCGCATCTGCCGAGAAGAACAGCTCTGGATGCATGTGGATGCCGCGATGGCCGGGACGGCCGCGGTGTGTCCCGAGTACCGTTTCCTTCAGGACGGCCTCGATGCGGCCGACAGCTACTGTTTCAATCCGCACAAGTGGATGTTCACCAACTTCGATTGCGACTGCTTTTTCGTCGCCGACCGCGCCGCGCTGATCCGCGCGCTGTCGATCCTTCCCGAGTACCTGCGCAACCAGGCGACCCAAAGCGGCGCGGTGATCGATTACCGCGACTGGCACGTGCCGCTCGGACGGCGCTTCCGGGCGCTCAAGCTGTGGTTCGTGATTCGCCATTACGGGGTCGAGGGCCTGCGCCATCATGTCCGCCGCCACATCGAGTTGGCGCACGCGTTCGCCCGCTGGGTCCGGGCCGACGACCGATTCGAGTTGGCCGTTCCCCCCCCTTTGAACCTGGTCTGTTTCCGGCATCGCGGAGGCGACGATGTCAATCAGCGGCTCATGGACCGTTTGAACGCAACAGGTCGGCTCTATCTGACGCACACCAGGCTGGGTGGGCGCCTGACTCTCCGGCTTTGCGTGGGACAGACCTGCACCGAGGAACGCCACGTCCGCGCCGCATGGGACCTGATCCGGCAGAGTGTTGAGTCTTGAGCGTTGAGTCGCTTCTTGAGTACAAGGCCGCAAACATCCGACCTAACCCCTGTTCCAAGGTTGAACGAACGCACTCAGCCCCACCTATTATCCGAATGCCGCGATATTTCTCTTAGAGTCCGCGTTCCCTTGTTTCGCCGAGCCGGACACTGCCTGCCCCGGCGTGTCGACCGCTACACCAGCCGGTACCAGTTGTCCCGCTGACGCGGCTCGTATCCGATGTCGCGGATCAGGCGGCGCATGTCGTCGGCGGTCATGCGGAAGGTGGCGCCGGCCTGGGCCACGACGTTCTCCTCGATCATGATGCTGCCCAGGTCGTTGGCGCCGAACTTGAGAGCGACCTGGCCGATTTCCGGTCCCTGGGTCACCCACGAACTCTGCACGTTTTCGAAATTGTCGAGGTAAATGCGGGCCAAGGCTTGGGTGCGCAGATAATCGCAGCTCCCGGCCATGCGGGCTTCGAGCCGCGTGTTCTCCGGTTGAAAGGTCCATCCGATGAACGCCGTAAACCCGCCGGTCGCGTCCTGCTGGCGACGCAGCCGATCGAGATGTTCGATCCGGTCCTCGATCGTCTCGACGTGTCCGAACATCATCGTGGCGCTCGATCGCAGCCCCAGCCGATGCGCCGTGTCCATCACCTCGAGCCACTCGTCCGTCATCGCCTTGCGCGGCGAAACGGCCCGACGCACCCGGTCCACAAGAATCTCCGCACCGCCGCCCGGAATCGAGCCGAGCCCGGCCGCCCGGAATTGCCGGAGGATTTCGTCGAGCGGCAGTTGAAACACCTTGCGGAAATGAACGAACTCGCTCGGGCTGAAGCCGTGAATGTTGATCCGCGGGAACCTCGCCTTGATCCGTGCCATGAGATCAAGGTACCAGGAAAGCGGCAGGGTCGGATGATGCCCGCCCTGCAAGAGAATCTGCGTCCCGCCCAGGGCCGCCGTTTCCTCGATCTTCCGATCCATCTCCTCCGGGGTGATCACATAGGCATCCGGTTGCCCTTCCCGGCGGAAGAATGCGCAGAATTTGCAGCGGACGTCGCAGATGTTGGTGTAGTTGATGTTGCGATCGACAATGTAGGTCACGATCTCGTTGCCGCGCCCGTCATAGGCGCCGGCCTTCGCGAGTTCGCGTCTGCGATTCGCCACCAACCCCAGTTCAGCCAGCGGCAATCGGTAGAGACGCAGGGCCTCGGCAGCATCCACCCGCCGGCCATCCCAGACCTTCTGCAGCAAGCCGTCGAGCGGGGCGTCGTTGTCGTCCATCAGACTGGAGAATGATTCGAACCCGGCGGCTCGGCAAGCCCCGCGAGCCCCGACTCGAGACGGTCAGCGTCGCCATCCAGGGCTCGCGGGGCGGCTCCGGAACAACAATTCATGGGAGAGCATTGACATTCAACGGTCGAATGCGCCTTGGACCCATGAACCGGGGAACGTTCAACGCCCAACTTCCAACGCTCAACGTTCAACGAAGCGGTTCGTTAAAAGTTGGATGTTGAACGTTGCGCGTTGGACGTTCGGGTTACCCCTTTTGTTAATTATCAACGGCTTGCGCAGGCGGTTCATGGGAATTGGCAATAACTTGGGATTGTCTGCCGCCGGTTCTCGGTGTCTGCTTGTGGCATGGCAGATGCCGCGAACCAAGCAGCCGTCAACAGTGCGACACCGGACTTGAAGGTGGCCCAACGTCAACGTTCTGGCTCGGGGGGGGCAGTGCGGGCCGACCGATTGCCGCCGCATTCGATCGAGGCTGAGATGGGGGTGTTGGGGTGCGCGCTGATGGCGCCGGGGGAAGCGCTGGGACGTTGCATCGAGCGGTTCAAACACGGCGCGATGGTGTTCTACGACCTGCGGCACCAGGTGATCTTCAATGCGTTGGTCGAGTTGCTGGATCGCCAGGCCGTGATCGATGTCGTCACGGTCGGACAGCACCTCAAGGACTGCAACCAGCTCGATGCGATGGGCGGTTTCGCCTACCTCTCGACGCTGATCGAGAGCGTGCCCTCGGCGGCGAGCCTCGACTACTATGCGGACATCGTGCGCGAGAAGTTCGTGTTGCGCCGCATGATCCAGACGTGCACGAACGTCATCACCCGCGCCTACGAGGAGCAGAGCGACGTCGACGGGCTGCTGGACGAGGTGGAACGGGACATCCTCCAGGTAAGCGAGGATCGGATCGAGCCCCCGTCGCGGACGATCAAGGACCTGGTGGCCGATTCGGTCAAGACCATCGAGGACTACTTCCATCGGCGGGGGGCGCTGAGGGGGCTGGGGACGGGGCTGGCCGACCTGGACAAGATAACCGGTGGGTTGCATAAGGGCGAGATGATTGTGATTGCGGCCCGGCCGAGCATGGGGAAGACCTCGTTGGCGATGAACATCGTCGAGCATGTGGCGTCCGAACTGCGGCAGCCTGTTGGGGTGTTCAGCCTCGAGATGACGGCCGAGTCGCTCGTGATGCGCATGCTCTGCTCCCTGGCACGGGTCAATCTCAGGAGCATTCGCGAGGGCTTCATGTCCGAGCGCGACTTTCCCAAGCTGATCACGGCGACGGGGAAGCTTTCGGGGGCCCCGCTCTACGTGGACGACACGGGCGGTCTCTCGATTTTGCAGTTGCGGGCGCGGGCGCGTCGGATGTGGCAACAATTTGGGGTCAAACTGTTTGTCATTGACTATCTGCAACTGCTCCACTCTACTGCGCGCCGGGCCGATCAGAACCGTCAGCAGGAAATCTCCGACATTTCGAGCGGGATCAAGAGTCTGGCAAAGGAACTGAATGTTCCCGTCATCGTCCTGAGCCAGTTGAATCGCGAAGTGGAACGTGACAAGAGCCGCAAGCCCCGACTGTCGGACTTGCGCGAATCGGGGGCGATCGAGCAGGATGCGGACGTGGTGGGGCTGCTGTACAAAGCGGATCCGTCCAATCCCAAGAAGGCGGCCGGAGCTGAGGATGAGGACGAAGAAGCGACTGAAGCGGACGGGGTGCCGGTGAACCTGTTGATCGCCAAGCAGCGCAACGGGCCGGTTGGGGATGTTTTTCTGACATTCCTGCGGTCCTTCACCCGGTTCGAAAGTGCGTCGAGAATTCCGGAAGATGTGGCCTAGCGTGACCAAAGCCATGAGATGTCGGCCGAGATTGAGCCTTGCGCTTGGAGCAGCGGTGCTGCTTGTGGCGAACAACCTGGCGCTCCAAGCCCAGGAAGCCCCGCGGGTCAGTTCGATCGAAATCAAACATGTCGGCCCCCCGGCCGCCAGCGACGGGCTCATCCGCGCTCAGATTCGGGTCAAGGAGGGCGACACATACAAGCCCGGGAGCGTCGCGGACGACGTCAACAGCCTTTGGAGAACCGGTTATTTCTACAACATCCGCGTCATCGAGGAGCCTTCGGACGCGGGGCTCAAGCTTATCTACCTGGTCCAGGGCAACCCGACGCTCACGCAGATCAATTTCAACGGCAACCGGAGGTTGAGCGAGGGGAAGCTCAGGAAGAAGCTGACCTCGAAGGTGGGCGAGCCTCTCAACGAGCGCAAGCTCTTCGCCGACACGCAGGAGATACTCAAGCGCTATCAGAAGGCCGGCCTGCAGAAGACAGAGGTCAAGTACGTGCCGGTGATCGACGAGGCGCTCGGCAAAGGCACCGTGACCTTCGAGATCGTCGAGGCGCCCAAGGTCAAAATCGATGACGTGGTGTTTGTGGGCGCCCAGGGGTTCAAGCAGAGCAAGCTGCGCCGGGTGATCAAGACCCGGCGCCACTGGATGTTCTCCTGGCTGACCGGCAGCGGCGTGTTCAAGGACGAGCAGTTCGAGGACGACAAGGATCGGCTGGCCGAGTTCTATCGCAACGAGGGGTATATCGATTTCCAAATCCGCGAGGTGAAGTTCGAAGAGACCAATCCGAAGCGGATGCTGATCCGCATCTACACGGACGAAGGCGCGCGCTACCAGGTCGGCTCCGTCGATTTCCAGGGCAACAAGCTCTTTACGGCCTCCGACATCCAGACCCGGGCCGTCACCCGCGAGGGCAACAAGGTCCGACGCGGCCTCTCGATGGGGCCCGGCGAAGTGTTCACGCCTCGAGGGTTGTCCAAGGACCGCGAGGCCGTCCAGGACTTCTACGGCTCGCGCGGGTACATCGACGCCCAGGTGTCTCCGGCGCGCGTTCCCAACACCGCGGCGGGCGCCATCGACCTCACGTACAAGATTGACGAGGGCAGGAAGTCTTACGTCGAGAAGATCGACATCAAGGGCAACACCCGCACGAAAGACAGGGTCATCCGACGCGAACTCGCGGTGCATCCGGGCGAGGTCTTCGACATGGTGAGCGTGAGGCTGAGCACCAACCGATTGTACGGCCTGAATTACTTCGCCAAGATCGACGCCCAGCCCGAGCCGACCGAAGTGCCTGACCGCAAGAACCTGGTGATCGCGGTCGAAGAAAAGAACACCGGCGATTTTCGCGTGGGCGCCGGCTTCAGCTCGGTGGATGAACTGGTGGGATTCGTCGAAGTCAGCCAGGGGAATTTCGACCTCTTCAAGTGGCCGTATTTCCTCGGGACGGGCGCGGGACAGAAACTCCGGGCTCGGGTGCAGATGGGAACTCGGCGCAAGGACTTCCTGCTCACGTTTATCGAGCCCTGGTTCCTCAACCGCAAGCTGGCGCTTTCGACCGATTTCTACCATCGGGAACTGAGCTACTACAGCGACCTCTACGACACCGTGCTGAGTGGCGTCCGGGTGGGTTTGACCCGCACGCTTTGGAACGACTTCTGGTTGGGGAGCATCGGCTACGAAATCCAGAACGTGGGCATTGTCGATATGCCCAGGGAGCCCGAGGATCCCGATAGAGATCGCGTGCCGCAGGAAATCCGGGCCGAGGAAGGGTACACCCTGGTCTCGAAGATTTTTGGCTCGATCGCCTACGACACCCGCAACAGCGTGCTGCTTCCCAACCGCGGCCAGCGCACCGCGCTCGAATCCGAGATCGCCGGCGGGCCGCTGGGCGGGGACACGGATTTCTACAAGCTGCAACTCCGCTCCGCGCGCTACATCCGCGGTCTGGCCCCAGGGCATGTGCTCGAACTGAGCGGGCGCATCGGTGTCGTCGACAATTACGGGTCCGACGATCTGGTGCATCTCTTTGACCGGTTCTTCCTGGGCGGCATGTACACCTTGCGCGGCTACAGGTTCCGCGAGGTCGGCCCCTACGATTCGCGCGGCAGGGAGCCGATCGGTGGACGCACCTACTGGTTCGGCTCGGCCGAATACAGCATTCCTCTCATTGAACGTTTGCGCCTTGCGGTATTCTATGACATAGGCAACGTGTATCCGCTCTCGTACAGCTTTGACACACTGCCCGACAATTATGGACCACATCCATACGGCGCCTACAGCGACAACTGGGGCGTGGGAATCCGTTTCAATATTCCCATGCTCGGCCCGTTGCGCCTTGACTACGCCTGGCCATTAACCCACGACAACTACACGGGTGACTCGGGCCGGTTCCAGTTTGGCGTCGGCTTCACCCGCGAGGATTACTAATCACCCAAACCGCAATCCAATGCTGCATCGAATGAACCTCTCGCTCACGAAAACGCTCATCCCCTCCCTTAGCGCACTCTGCCTCGGCCTCGCCTTGACCGGCCTGACCCCAACCGCCCAGGCCCAACCCAAAGTCGCTGTCATCAACCTCAAGACCGTCTTCGACGGCTACTGGAAGACCAAACAGTCCGACGTCTCGATCAAGGATCGCCAGGCCGAGTTCGAGAAGGAACGGAAGAAGATGGTCGAGGACTACCAAAAGGCCAATGACGAGTATCGCAAGATGAGCGAAAGCGCCAGCGACCCCGCGGTCTCGGGCGATGAACGCGACCGGCGCAAGAAGACCGCCGAGGGCAAACTGGCCGAGATCAAGGAAATCGAGCAGAATATCCAGCAGTTCGATCGGCAGTTCCGCACGCAGATCTCCGACCAGATCAAGCGGATGCGCGACAACATCATGCGCGAGATCATCGATGTGGTCACGTCGAAGGCAAAAGCCGGCGCCTACAACCTGGTCCTCGACACCGCAGCCGAAAGCGTCAGCCAGACGCCCGTCATCCTGTTCAATTCCGGCACCCCCGATTTGACCGAGGAGGTCCTCACCGAACTCAACGCCAAGGCCCCTCCCGGTTCCCTCGACAAGGCAAACGAGCCGAAAACCCCATAGCCCGGTTCGTTGACAGGCTCCGCGCTCGACCTGATCCAGGCTGGCTTGACAACCGCGGCTCTCTCCCCCCCGCGCGACTCGGCATCATCCGACATCACGCGGTGTGTGAGAGCCTTTTCCAACCCGCATAGCAGTCGTCTTTCGGCGTCTGACCGCCCTTTGCACTCACGGGGTATGCAATATGCGGATCAGAGGCTGGCCCCGAGTTCCCGATAGTCCTGGGTCCGATTCAACGCCTCGAGGCGCCGTACCCAACCCTCGTCCTCGGGCCGCACAAAGGACCCGCCCGGACAGGCCGGGCCTTCGTCGGACAGACCCGCGCCTGGTCAGACTCTATGCTGACTTTCAGCCGCTCTGAGTCAGCATAGACCCCCCTTTTCAGGAACAACTATTGGATGCACCGGAATGACCACGGTCTTTTCATTTGGAGCGGTGCTTGACGATTATCTGGAAAGGGATTTGGGGATTGTTCTGGCAGCGCTCCTGCAGGGCCGGCCAAGAAGGCTCGGGGTGAAGGTCCGCCTTGAGCGCGATCAGGCAGATGCGCAGGGCCGAGAGGTTGCAATTGTATAAAGTGACAGGTTCGTAATTATTGACACGCCTTCTGTTTTGGCGTACATGTGTCTGCGGCAAGGGCAGTGGTGGTGGAGTGAGTTGAACGAAAGGTCTCCTATGCGGATGGCGCGGATCAAGATCAGCGGGCGTGGGGCGGTGTATCACTGCATGTCGCGCGTGGTGGGCGGGCAGAGGCTTTTGGGGCCGCTGGAGAAGGAGAAGCTGCGAGAGATGCTCTGGCAGCAGGCGGCTTTCAGCGGGGTGGAGATCATCACCTACTGCCTGATGTCCAACCATATCCATCTGTTGGTGCGCATAGGGGCCGAGAACAGGGCCAGCGACGCGCAACTGGTGGATCGGGCGCTCAAGTTCTACGGCAACAAGAGCCTCTACGTGCAAACGCTGCGCAAGGCGTTGGAGGAGCAGGGAGCGCTGCCCGAGGATTTGCGGGAGGGGTTGCGGGAGCGGATGGGGGATGTGTCGGCGTTCATGAAGGAACTCAAGCAGCGGTTCAGCAAGTGGTACAACCGGCAACAGAACCGGTACGGGACGCTGTGGGCGGAGCGGTTCAAGAGCGTGTTGGTGGAGGATCAACCCAGCGCGGTGCAGGCTGTGGCGGCGTACGTGGACTTGAATGGTGTGCGAGGAGGGCTGGTGAAGGATCCCAAGGAGTACCGGTGGTGCGGGTACGCGGAGGCAGTTGGGGGGAATGGATTGGCGCGCAAGGGGTTGGAGAGCATTTATGGGTGTGGGGATTGGGAGAGGGTGGGGAGGGAATATCGGCAGGTGCTTTTGGTGAGCAGCGGGAGTGCCGGGAGTGCGGGCAAGGTGGTGCTGGATGCGGAGGGAATCCGGCGTGAGTTGAAGAGGAAGGGGCAGTTGAAGCTGGGACAGGTGTTGCGGCTGCGGGTGAGGTATTTCAGCGACGGAGTGGTGCTGGGGTCGCGGAACTACGTGAACGAGGTATTCCGGGAGTTCCGGGATCGGTTTGGGGCGAGGCGGCGTGACGGGGCGCGACCGATGCGGGGCTTGGGAGTGTTGGGGGAGTTGGCGACGATGCGGGATTTGAAGGTGAATGTCGTGGGATAGAGAAAGTGACAGGTTCTTGATTTGACAGTGGTTTGTCGAGATCATCGCACGCCTACTACTCACCAAACCACGCCAATTGATAGGCGCTATTTCCAACCTCAACAACAGCAACCCTTCAGGAATTTAAATGAAATAACCGTGCCGGAATGACGCGGTGCCCGAATGATGCAGTTGCCGGGCGGCAATCCGTCGGTTAATCTCCCTTTCCGATGTGGGCGCTCTTGAAGGAATTCCTGGTCTTCCTGCGCCAGGAGAAGAAGTGGTGGCTGGTGCCGCTGGTGGTGCTCCTGCTTGGTGTGGGGGCGCTTCTGATCTTCGGCACCAGTTCGGGCATCGCCTGGGCGCTTTACCCCTTCATGTGAGCCAGCCTCGTCAAACATGGCCGGCCCCGTCCATATCCTAGGTCTTTCGGCATACTATCACGACTCGGCGGCCTGCTTGCTGCGCGATGGCGCGATCGTCGCCGCGGCGCAGGAAGAGCGCTTCTCGCGTGTTAAGAACGACGCGCAATTCCCCAGGCACGCGCTCGAGTTTTGCCTCAGGCACGGGGCGATCAAGCCGGCTCAACTCGATGCCATTGTCTTTTACGACAAGCCGATCCTGAAGTTCACGCGGATGCTCGAGAGTTACCTGGCCGTCGCCCCGGCCGGCTGGCGCACGTTCGCTGGGATTCTGCCCAGTTGGTTTTCCGAGAAACTCGACCTGCGCAAGACGATTCGGGACCAGGTCCCGGACTTGTCGGCATCGGTGCCCATTCTTTTCACAGAGCACCACCAGGCCCATGCCGCGGCCGCCTTCTTTCCCAGCCCGTTCCGGGAATCGGCGATTGTCACGTGCGACGGTGTGGGTGAATGGGCCACCACGACGATCGGTTTGGGGCGCCGAACGGAACTCGAGTTGCTCAAGGAGCTGCGCTTCCCCCATTCGTTGGGTCTGCTCTATTCCGCCTTCACGTCCTATTGCGGATTCCGCATCAACTCGGGCGAGTACAAACTGATGGGGTTGGCACCTTATGGCGAGCCGATGTACGAGAACACGATCCGGCGCGACTTGATCGATCTCAAGGAGGACGGCTCCGTCTGGCTGAATCTGGACTACTTCGATTTCCTGCGCGGCACGACCATGACGAATGAGCGCTTTCACCGGCTCTTCGGCGGCCCGCCTCGTCCGCCCGAGGGGCCCATCGAGCGCCGGCATCTCGATGTCGCGCGCTCGATTCAAGTCGTGACCGAAGAGGCCATGCTGCGGCTGGCCCGGCATGCGCGCGAGGTGACCGGTCTGCCGCACCTCTGCCTGGCGGGGGGCGTGGCGCTCAACTGCGTCGCCAACGGTCGCATCCTGCGCGAGGGTCTGTTCGAACGCCTCTGGATTCAGCCGGCAGCCGGCGATGCAGGAGGCGCCTTGGGGGCGGCACTGGCGGCCTGGCACAGCCGATGGCAGGGTCCAAGGGGCCGGCCCGACGACGACAATCCGGAAGCGGATGCCATGCAATCGGCCCTGCTCGGCCCTTCGTTCACCGACGGCGAAATCGAAGATGCGCTGCGCATCCACGGGGCGGTGTACGAGCGCCTGGATTCCGATGCCCTGCTCCGCCGAGTCGTCGCATGGCTGGCCGCCGAGAAGGTCGTGGGCTGGTTCCAGGGGCGCATGGAGTTCGGGCCGCGCGCCCTGGGCAATCGCTCGATATTGGGCGATCCGCGATCGCCCCGGATGCAATCGATGATGAATCTCAAGGTCAAGTTCCGCGAGTCGTTTCGCCCCTTCGCCCCTGTGGTGTTGCGCGAAAACGCCGCCGATTATTTCGAACTCGAGACGGCGTCCCCATATATGCTGCTCGTGGCGCCGATCCGACCCGCCTTGCGCCGCCCCGTTCCAGCCGGCCTCGAGGGGCTGGCCCGGTTGGCGGCGGTCCGATCGGACCTGCCGGCCGTCACGCACGTCGACTACTCGGCCCGCATCCAAACCGTCAGCCAGAGGCAAAACCCCCGACTCTACGATCTCCTGCAGTGCTGGCGCGCCGCAACGGGCTGCGCCGTTCTTGTCAACACGTCGTTCAACGTTCGAGGCGAACCGGTCGTCTGCTCCCCCGACGACGCCTATCGCTGTTTCGTAAACACCGAGATGGATGCGTTGGCGATCGGCAGTTTTGTGCTCGAACGCGGTGCCCAGCCCTCCCGCCAGATCGCACGACGCGTCCCGCTGCAACCGGATTGACCCTCGACACCCGTGTGAAACTCGTTCTCCAGGAAGATCCCCGCCAGTGGCGACGTTTCGCTCTGACTGCCTTGCCCGCCCCGGCTCTCCTCGGGCTGCTCCTGTGGTGGAAGCGCGTTGTGCCCGCTCCCGGCCTCCTGCTCTGGCTGGGCGTCCTGCTCGGTCTGGCTCTCCTTGCCCTGTGGCGCCCAACCTGGTTTCGCGGATTCTATCGCGCCGGGATGACTGCCGGCTTTCACGCAAGCCGTGTCCTGGGCTGGATCGCCCTGAGCCTCCTCTTCTTCCTCGCCCTCACCCCGTTGGGTCTGGTGCTCCGATGGAGCGGACACGATCCGCTGCAACTGCGGCGCCAGAGACAAGCCGCAAGCTATTGGCGCCGCCCCCGGCAGAAGCACGACCTCGACCGCATGTTCTGATCGGTCAAGGAACACGTGTTCACGCTCATGCGTTCGCTTCCGCCTCTTCGATGGGCGGCTCAGGCACGTGGGGGATGCCGCCCGGACGGACAGCCGACCACTCCTCGACAAGTCGGTAGAGGAGCGCAAACAGCGTCGGACCCAAAAACACGCCGATGACTCCAAAGCCCAGCGCGCCGCCCAGAACGCCAAAGAAGATCAGGATGAAGGGCATGGCGCTGCCCTGGCTGATCAGCCACGGTTTGATGACGTTGTCCACACTGCTGACACCCAGACCCCAGATCAGCATGAAGATGGCCCAACCGATCGAACCCTGATTGAAGAGCCAGATCACCGCCGGAATCCAGACCATCGGCGGTCCCACCGGTACAAACGAGAGGAAGCACGTCAGCAACGCAAGCAGGGCCGCGCCCGGAACGCCGGCAATCCAGAAACCGATCCCCGCCATCCCGCCCTGAGCAAGCGCCGTGCCGAGGATTCCGTACACCACGCCGCGCACCGTCTGACCCGCCACTTTGAGCAGACGTTTGCCGCGGTCGCCGGCGATGCGGATCACGCCGGTCGTGAGCCGTTCCGCAACGGCAGCTCCATCGCGGAAGATGAAGAAGGCAATGAACACACTGAGAGCGACCTCCAGGATGCCGCGTCCAATGGCCAATCCCACGCGCGGGACCCAGGAGCGGGCCAAGCCTATGACCCACTTCAGCACGTTGACCAGCCGCGATTCGCCGACGTCGGACAAAGGAACAGCCGGCGCGGGAGCAACCTCGGCCGCGGATGTCGCCTGCGTGGCTTCCGCGGCGTCCGCCGGCGCTATCTCCTCTTCGGCCGCCCGCCTCAGGTCCTGCAGCCAGCGCGTGGCGTCATCGGCGAATTCGATCCAATAGGCCTTCGCCTGGCCCCCCACGATGGGGACCTTGTCCATCCAAGCCGGGGGGGCGGGCGGACCGGCCTCGAGCCATTTGCGGGTGGCCACGCCCAAAGCGCGCGCGTCGTCGGCAAGCCTGAAGCCGAGGACGACGAAAGGAACGAGGAGCACCAGTGTAATCGCCGAGGTCATGAGGGCCGCGGCCAGGGTGCGGCGATTTCCAAGCCACGAGACCAGTCGGCGATGCAGCGGCCAAAGCGAGAAGCAGAGCACGACCGCCCACATGGCGGCGGACAGAAACGGCTTCATCACCACGAACCCGCCGATCAACAGAAAGACAAGCACCGTGATGCCGAGAGCCTGCTCGATCCGTGTTCGTCTCGGTTTGGTGGTCAGTGCCATAGCATGGCGCTCGATTGCCCGCGCCAGATCAGACCCTAACCGTTTCCCCGCTGACAAGCAATTTCCAGCAGCACGGACAAGCGGGAGACTTCACTTGCGTCGTGGAAGGCAAGCACCCCGAACATCTTTGGGTGGTCTATCCGAGAACTCCGCGCTACCCCCTGGCCGATCGGATCACCGAAACATCGCCTTGATCCGGACCCCGTAGTCGAGATACAGCTCGAATGGATTCGTCGCGATCGAGACGTCGCCGAGCCGCAGGACATGGACCTCGAGTTAGAGCGTCCACGGCGCGCGCATCGGGCGATCGAGCATGGCATTGGCTGTGGGGTCGTCGGGGAATCGCTCGGCCTCCGGATTCCACCGCAGCTTGCGCCGCAAGGTGGCGGCGATGAGCTGTAGGTTGCAGAGGGTGTCCGTCCGTACAGCCACATCGATGGGTGCGGCCGGCTTGTTCCGGCCTTTCACGGCGCCGATGAAATTGGCGCCATGGTTGTCGCTCTTGAAAAGGTGGATTTCGTCAGGGCCGATCTTGCTCCCGATCAGGGCAGCGGGGTGCGCATCGAGCTTCTCCCGGTCGACATGCACCCAGCCTTCGGTGCCGATGAGCATGACGCCGTGTCCATGACCGCCCTTTTGAAGAGGGTGTTTGCTGCTGGTCGCATTGTCCATGTGAATCAGCGTGACGCCGTTGGCGTAGCGATTCTCGACCTGCCAACTCACGGCGCAATCGGTCAGCAGACCCTTCGGGAACTCGGCAGTGCCTTCGATTTCCACTGGGCCGCTCAGTTCGCTGGCATTGGCCCATTGCGCGATATCCAAATGATGGACGCCCCAGTTGCCGATCATCCCCATGCAGTAGTCCGAGATGCCGTACCAGACGCTCCACCCGTCCTTCTGCGTGTAGGGACGGCAACGCTGGTAACAGTAGGGCGCCATCGGGGCCGGACCCAGCCAGAGATCGTAGTCGAGTTCCTTCGGCACAGGCTCGACCGGTTGGATGGGGCAGGACGACACGCTGCCAGGGACTCCCACCAGGATGGTCTGCAATCGGCCGATCCGGCCGTTGCGCACCAGCTCGCACGCCAATCGGAAACGGCCATCGGATCGTTGTTGCGTGCCGAACTGGAACACCACTCCGTTGTCGCGCACGGCCCGTTCGACGGCACGCGCCGCGCGGACACTCCAGCCCATCGGCTTTTCCTGGTACATGTGCTTGCCGTGTCGGGCGGCCTCGATAGCGATGAGCGGATGCCAGTGATCGGGAGCCGTGATCTGCACGGCGTCGATATCCTTCCGCGCGATGAGTTCGCGAAAGTCATTGTAGGCCGCACAATCGGAGTTCCCGTAGAAAGTGTCGACGACCTGCTTACCGGCGGCGCGCTGGGTCGCATGCACGTCGCACACGGCAACCACCTTCACCTCCGGAATCCCGAGAAATGCCCGCATGTCGCCGATGCCCTGGATGCCAAGTCCGATGACACCCAGGGTCACGCGGTCGGAGGGAGCGGTCGAACCCGTCCCGCCCAACACATCGGCGGGGGTCAATTGCCAGGTGGTGGCCGCGCCGGCTACAGCGGTTGCTTTGAGGAATTGGCGGCGGGACAAGACGCATTTCATAGGTCAAATCAGTTTGTCGGGGCGCACCGTACCATCCCAACCAACTTCACACAGCCAAAATCTTCCGGAGCGCGCAAACCGACCGCGCCAATTCATGAAGTCGAAAAGGTCGGAGTGGGGACGGCTCGACCGCCGCCATGTCAAGTGAAGACGGCGTGCGTTACCGCTCCACTTGATGAATTGGCCCTGACAAGCCGAAGACTCTCGAAGGCGTGCGAATGCGGGCTGACACCGAACAGGTGAATTTGAGGATTCTGCCTGTCAATGGCGCTTTCCCGATCTATGCTCAACGGCGTGCAGGCGTTTGCGGATCAACTGGCCGGCTTGACCGTCCTGAACCAGGTGGTCGTGCCCGACCTCTGGCAACAGGAAGCGGTCAGCGCTCTGCGTGCGGGTTGTGACGTCGTCGTCCAGGCGCCGACGGGTTCGGGCAAAACATTGGTTTTCGAGATATGGTCCAAGCAGGGCCACAATCGTGGCCAGGCGATCTACACCGTTCCGACACGCGCGCTGGCGAACGACAAACTGGCCGAGTGGCGGGCGCGCGGGTGGAATGTCGGCATCGCCACGGGCGATCTGGCGGAGAATCTTGACGCGCCGGTCATTGTCGCCACGCTCGAAACACAGAAGAACCGCCTGATGCAGGGCACCGGCCCAAGCCTGCTCGTCGTCGACGAATACCAGATGATCGGGGACGCCGACCGCGGGCTGAACTACGAGTTGGCCATCGCCATGGCTCCGCCCTCCACACAGCTCTTGCTGCTGAGCGGAAGCGTCAGCAATCCCCAAGACGTGGTCAAGTGGCTGCGGCGTCTGGGACGCAACGCCCACCTGGTGCGCCACGAGCACCGCCCCGTTCCACTCGAAGAAGTCCATGTCCAGCACCTCAATTACCATCTGCCATCGGAGATTCGAGGCTACTGGCCACGCGCGGTGGCGAAGGCGCTCGCCGACAACCTGGGCCCCGTGCTGGTCTTCGCCCCGCGCCGTCAGGCGGCGGAAGCCCTCGCCGCTGACCTGGCCCGCAACCTGCCTTGCCCGGACCCGCTGCAACTGAGCGTCGCCCAGCGCCAGATCGTGGGCGATCACCTCGCCCGCCTGCTCAAGTCCCGCGTCGCCTTCCACCACAGCGGCTTGAGCTACGGGGCGCGCGCCGGAGTGATCGAGCCCCTGACCAAGGCGGGACAGCTTCGCGCGGTCGTCGCCACCATGGGCCTGGCCGCGGGCGTCAATTTCTCCCTCCGCAGCGTCGCACTGGCCGGCGAATCGTACCGACGCGATGAACTCGAGCACCCGCTCAAGCCTGATGAAATCCTGCAGATGTTCGGACGCGCCGGGCGACGGGGCATCGACGAGACGGGCTTCGTGCTGGTGACAGCGAACGAGATTCGCCTGCTCGACGCCCACACCGGACATCTGGCCCGGAACGGGATGGTGGATTGGAGCGCGCTCTTGGGCATCATGCGCGCGGCAGCCCAACAGGGACGATCTCCGTTCCTCGAAGCCGTCCGGGTCCAGCAACGCCTCTTCACGACCAAACCGATCTTCCTAGGTGTGGAAATGTCGCTCGAACATCCCCACGCGCCCTGCGGCCTGCATACCGACGCCGAACGCGCCCGCCATGTCCGGAGATTGATCCGTGAGATGTGGAACAGTCAGGGCGAATGGCAACGGTTTCCCCCGCCCCGACATGTCCCGCTCGAGGAAATCAAGGTCGCACCGACCACCGCCGAGTCGGCACCCTCCGCCAACCCGCTGACCCCGCCGCCGGCCTTGCGACCCGTCTTGAGCGAGCCCGCGGCGCTCGCCAAAATCGGCTCGGGCAACCTCTGCGTTGTCGACGTGCAGAGTGGACTCCCGGTCTACGGGCGCGCCCTCACCGTCGCGGATCGTCTGAGCGACGACCGCGTGTTGATCGCCAAATGGGTGCGCCGATTGACCCAATGGAAAGGGCGCCAGGCCCCTTACACCGTCTGGAAAGAACACATTGTCCCCAGGCTCGAACGCGGATTGATCGCCCAGAACACCCCCGCCGTCAGATTCGTCGAATCCACACGCAAGATCGTCGCCGAGGTGAGCCTGGGGCGGCTCACGTTGAAAGTGCCCGTCGACGCCCACGGCGTCGCGCTCTGGAAACCGGCCGAACGCGAGGTGCTCGCCCCGGACTGCGCGCGTTGCGATCTGGTGCAGAGGTGCCGCGAGCTGACCGCGGCCACCGGCACGGCCCTGTTGTGGCGGCGTCTCGGCCTGGTGGATGCCGCCGGCGTCCCGACCCGCCGCGGCGAGATCGTCAGTTGCTTCTCGCAAGGCGACGGCCTGGCCATAGCCGCCGCGCTCGAAGACGAGAACTATCCTCTCGACGAACTGGTCTATGATCTGGCGAATCTCGACGCAGGATTCCGGTTCTGCGGCGAGGACAACCGGTGGGCCGGGCGGCTGGCCATTGCGTGCCGGCGCGCCTACGGGATACAGACCGCGCCCGGCTATCTCGAGAACGGTGTGCCGCCGAAGTATGGTGTCGGCGCCGAGGCCGTGGTGGCCAGTGTGCATCGCAACCCACAGGCTAAACACGCCTGGGTCAGCGAGTGGCTCGGCTCCGGCGATATCGACCGCATCATCATCGAATGGCGCAGCCTCCTCCGGCAGATCGCCCACGCCCGCGATATCGACTGGCCCCGTTGGAAAGCGCTCCAGGCGTGCGCCCGCGCCCTGCTCGAAGAGACCCGCTCGCCCACACTCACCGATCTGCCACCCCTCGAATACCACCAGACCCGCCGCATCGAGCATCGCCTCGTCCTCCGCCGTCACTGACCCGCATTGCCACGGGTGTTGCTGGTCAAGGATTCCAATCAAGCTCCGCCTCAAACCGACCAGTGGTTCCGACACTCGGCGGTCCTTGCGCGTATCTGGCCGGTTTGAGGCGGAGCTCTATTCGATGTGCTTCCCCCGCGCAAGCGGCCCGTCTTCCATAACCAGCGCTTTGACGGCGCAGGCAGGTGAATTGCTGGCTGCGAACGTTCCTGACTTGCTGCTTCCGTAAGTTCGGACGTCTAAGCCCGGATATTTCATAAGGCTTCGCGGAGTCTCATATCCGGGCTCTGGCAAAACCCCGCCCGGAAAGGGAATCCAGAGCTGCCTGTCAGTTCTGAAAGCTTCCTGGCATGAAAACAGCGTGTTCATTTTTTCTGCCCCTCGGACCTGGCGCGGTTTTGCTTCTCTAGCCCGCATAGCAGTCCTCTTGCGAAGTCTGAGTGCCCTGTTCACCATAGGGGTGTGAAATATGCGGGCTAAGAGCATGTCCGACCTCGGTGTGGAGATCAGCAAGAGGCTGGGGTGTCCCGAGGCGACTGTTCACCCCTGGCGGGTTCGCACACCGGCAGCTCCGCGCCCCGAGCAAAGTCGGACGGGAGGCGTTCGCGCCAGTCCGGCCAGCGGCGCTCGAGGAGCCCCGCCAGCCAGTGCTGCATAAAAACGCGCAGGTAACGGACCCCGGCCCGGCCTTTGCGGCGGACCCCCTGACGGAAGCGGCGATTGTGGTAGTACACCACATCCGCCTTCACCGCCAGTCGGACGCGCCACGAGCGCGGCAACTCCACTTCGAGCCACCGGCCGACCTGGTGGCACAGGTCCGTCGCGAGCGCCTCCGGCACAATGCGGGTGTCGAGCGCGATCCAAAGTCGTCGGCAGCGACGGGCAACCCACCGCCTCTGCCGCACGGCCTTGAATTCGCCGGATCGGCGGGGCGCCGGTGCCGGAAACAACCGCCGGGCATCGGCCTCTTGCAGATCAAAAATCGTTCCCATAACGCCGCCAGCCTACGCGCACCTCTGGGTCAAATACAGTCCCACCCCCAACAATTATTTTGCGCCCTCGACAATGCCGATCTCCTCTTCGGTCAAACCGTAGAGGTCATAGACCAAGCGGTCGATCTGCGTGTCCGTCGCGGCAATTTGCCGTTCGAGCGCGGTCTTCTCCTGCGGTGTTCGAACGGCGGGGAGCCGCTGGTTTAACTCGAGCATCTGCTCGACCAGTTGCACCATCCGCTCGTGATGCGATCGGTCGCCGGGTTTCGACAAGTCGAGGACGCGGATGGGAGTCTCGCTCAGGCAGGTGGCGCTGAACTTCAAGTAGCCCGCGAGCTTCGGTGGACAGACGCTTCTCAAGTGGTAAGACGCCAGCCGCGAATTGAGAAGACCCAGCAGGAACTTGATGTCGTGGCCCTCCAAGTTCTCGGGAATGATGGCCGGGCAATTCGCACCGTCGAAAGCCGTGTTCTCGGCCAGGAAGCCTCCGCAAGCACTCTTTGCGATGGCCTTGAATACCAGTTTCGGGGGGCGTATGTACCGGAATGTGCCGGGCCGCAAATGCCGATACCACTCCACCCCTTTTGCATAGAATCGGCGGCTGTCTTGTCTCTGCCTCAGTTGGTCTTTGAAGGAAAGGAGGTACGCGTGGACATGTGGGTAATCCCGCTTCAACTCTGTCTCGGGAATCAGTTCCGGACTGCCATTCGGACCTTCACGGTAGGGATAGATGACCACCGCATCAGGCTCAACCCTGGCATAGCGCCCGACTTCTCCCCCACGCAACGCGTACGAAAGCAGCGCAGCCTTCTCCAGCCGCAGTTTCCTAGCTTCCCCGCTGGATAGCACAAAAGCCTGGTTCATTCCCGTCTTGCATCCGATGTAAGCACCACCAAACGCGCTCAGCGGCTTCCAGGCCAGCTTTGAGCGCTGCAGAATCCTGGCGATGTCCAGTCGTCCGAGGTTCCAGGGCGCCGCGGTGAGAGAAGATAACCGGACTGTGACGGCGGGTGCGCCGTGAATACCGTGCGTGTTCAGATCTTCAGCATTGTTGATTCGCCTCACGGTGAGCGCGGAAGCGGGCGTCGGACTCAGGACCAGTATGGCCGGATACGTGCTTGCGTTGGCAAAAACCGGCAGGCTCCCAAAGTCCACGATTTCATGAAGCCTGCCGCCTGAGAGCATGCGCCGGAGATTCTGGCCATAGTCGGCGGTCAGCCATTGGGAAGTACAGATTAAACCTACGCGGCCGGCCTGATTCGACAACTCGAGTCCTTTCTCAAGAAAGACGAGCGAAAGGTCCATCTTGCTGGTCGGCGACTTGTAGTGCAGAACAAGTAGTCAGATTCGGCATGAGAAATCCGCTGAATGCGCACATACGGCGGATTCCCAATGACCGCATCGAAGCCCACTTTCTTTTCCTGCTCGATCGGCCCTGGGGGCTGTGCAGCCTTGACACGTCTCCCCTTCCGGTGGCTCACCTTGCTGTAGTTCCCATGCAACGGTATCCCGGGCAGCGTGTAGTCCAGCGGCGCGGCGGCGGCGGGTTCTCGGAGTTCCCCAGCGGTGTGCAGTGTGCGGAAGACCTGCGGAAACTCGGCGTGCCAATCGAAAACGTTGATGCGGTAACGCTCCTCCTCATCCAGGAGCCCAAGTTGCTCTTGTTGGTAAAAATCCGGCCCGATCAGCGCGTTGCCGCATTTGAGGTTGTCCCCCAGGTCCGGCAACGCGCGCTCGCGAAAGAGGCGAAAGATCGTCTGGAGGGTCTGGCCGGTTTCGCCCTCCAAAACCTTGAGCAGCAGGGAGAGCTTGGTGACCTCGACCGCCTGCGCGTCAATGTCGACGCCAAAAATGTGGTTCAGGAGGATGCGCTTGCGCTCGGCGATGGTGAGCACCCAACCCTTGCCCGTCTGCACCAACGCGGGCTGGCTGCCCCGGGACCACTTGGCGGGGTCGTGGGCGGTGTACCAGTCCCGATGCCAGTCCAGAAGGAATTGATACGCGCCAATCAGGAAGGAGCCGGACCCGCAGGCAGGGTCGAGAATGCGCAAGGCTGACACCTGTTTGGGCGTCCTGCCCTCGACCAGCTTCCCCACCGTCTGCCCCACGATGTAGTCCACCACGTAGGTGGGCGTGTAGTAAACGCCACCGGCCTTGCGAACCTCCGGCTTCTCCTCGACCGCCGCGCGGTGGCCCTCGGTCAGGCGGATGACCTTGCCCAGGAACTGCTCGTAGACCTGGCCGAGAATGTCGGCGGAAATGACATCGAAGGCATAGGGACTGTCGGGGTAGTAGAGCCCCCGCAGCAAATCGCGCAGGAGCTTGTCGTCGATATCGAGGGCCAGCGTCAGTTCATCGGGCGGCTCGTGGCGGCCCGGTTCCGATTGGAAGTGGAACAGGCCGGAGTTGTAGCGCGCATCGGCGGCCTGGAAGAGTTCGGCCAGGCGCGGGTAGATGCGGTCCCCGTTCACGAGCGCTTGCAGCCGGCCATGATCCTCGATGCCGCGCGCTTCGCAGATGCGCAGGAAGATGATGCGATCAATGATGCGCTGAACGGCAAAGTTGAGTTCGCGCTGGGTCAACTTGGGATTGCGGAGCGCGAGGTTGCGCGCCAAGTCCAGCCGCCACCCTTCGATGGTGGCGAGAAAGTCCGCGTCGAATTCCGCCGTGCCGCGCTTGGATTTGCTGGACTCGGCAAACCGGTCGAACGCCCCTTTCAACACCGCGTCGCGGCTGAAGATGGACGCAATCCACTCCCACTTCTCCGCGTAGTCGCGGAAGGTGCAGAAGAAAACGCGGGCGGTCGCGGCGGGATCATCCTTGTGCGGCTTGAAGCGTCCGTCATAGACGGCGAACTCCTCGAAATCGGACAGGATGTTCAGCGAAAGTTTGGCCGTGTAGGCGTAGCGGCGCAGTTGAAAGGCGGGCGCCGGCTCGTCCTTGACCGCGACCGACGGCTTCTTGGCTTCGAGGAAGAACTTGCGCGTGCCCCCGACCCGGAAGCAGTAGTCCGGGGCTTTGGTGGCCTCGCCGACCCGGAGTTGGTCTTCGTGAACAACGTCCTTGTAGGCCTCGGCCAGGCCCTGCTCATTGTCGATGTCCCAGCCCAGCGCCTTGAAGAAAGGGTCGAGGAATTCGCGGCGCAGTTGCGTCTCGTTGTACTCGCCGGAACGGTAGGCTTCGAGGTTCCGCTCGAAGCGGGCAACGAGTTCGACCACGGCGGCTGGAATACTCATGGCAACAGGGCGACAGATTGCGATCGCAATTCCGTGCTGTCAACCGACGGGCGGAATCCTGTCGGGCGGAATCCCAACTCATCCTGGCTGCTTCCTGGCCCAGCTTGTGCGCGGCAAGGCGCCACAATTCGTCATACACCTGCGGAAGGAACGCATCCGCAGCTTGAGAACCGGACGGCCGTGTTGTCGCAGCACCTCCCACGCCCTCATCTGGACGTGATCGCGACCAGGAAGGGCGCGGCCGCCGCCCCCTCCGACACCAAATCGAGGCTCATGATCTCGACTTCCGGCCTCGGGTTCGCCCACCACGTGCTGAACAGCCGCACCACCTCATCCGCCGGGTTCGGCTCGGTCTTTTGCTCCCAGTCGGTTCGTGTGATTTCCGCCGGGTCATCGCGGATTCGCCACGCCCGCACATCTTCGCCATACCGGATCGGAATCTCGCACTGCCCGCCATCGCCAAAGTGCGCCACATAACGGCCCAGCAGCGTGCCGTCAGGAGCAACACCGTGCGCGGCGTGAATGAAGCAGAGTCGAGTTGCCCGCTGCCCGATTGGCATTCCGCGAACCTCGCGCGGGAAGCCGGGCGCGTCCCGATCCAGGATCGGATTGCCCGCCTGGATGAGGCCACGCGGATCGAACGGCGTTCCACTCACGAATTCCCTCGGCCACCCCAAACCACCCGTCTGCACCGCGTTCCAGGCTGACAGCAAACTCCGGTTGCCGCTCGCCCGCCAGTCATACCACGCCTCGTCGAACGCCGCATTGTAGAAGGCGGAGAGGTCGATCGCCCGCGCTTCGAGTGCTGTGTCCCGGGGCGGGATGTTCCACGGACTCGGGTAATCGGCCACCGCCTCCGTTTGACGTCCCAACCGTTTCGACAACGCGGCCCGGTTGAGCAGCATTGTCTGCCGCAACACGTCAGGAGTTGAAGCGGAACGGTCCGCGCATTCCAGGGCCCTGACGTAGGCCAGACGGGCTTCCTCTTGCCGCCCACTCCAATCCAGCAGAACGCCACGCCCAATCCAACCGTTGATCGTCTCCGGCTCCCTCGACAGAACGCGGTCCATCGTCGCCAATCCATCATCCCACCGGCCTGCTTGGGCCCAGTTGTCGATCGCCGCCCATAAGGCCACGCGGTCCCGCGGATTCCATTCCGCCAACCGGGCCACCTGGTTGCTCACCGCGCTCAGCAACAAGGCATTCGTTCCCGCCGTTCCGCGCCGGGCCGTTGCCGCCAGACGCGACAAAGCGACGGCGTTCGTGGGCTGCAACCGCAGCACGTCGAGCAGCGGCGCCACCTGCCGCGTCAACATCTGGCGCGCGACATAATCGGCCACCGTCTTTTCCCCGGACGGCGCCGCAAACCGCTCCCGTCGGTCAGCCAGAAACCATCGGCCCCACTGCCCGTACACGTCGCTGGCTGCCGTCGCCGCGATCGCGGCACGAACGCCCTTGAACCGGTGCGCGCCCGGTTGGTGCGCCGCTTCATCCGCGTCGGTCCGTTCCCCCACAAGAAGACTCGCCAATTCGGGCAGCCAAGCCGGCGCCGGACTCGGCAGCCGCATCACTTCCCACCAGGTGATGGTGCCGTCCTTCGCCCCCGTGAGCACGCGCGTCCCGTCCGCGGTGAAATGAGCGCAGAGCACCGGCCCGGCGTGCAACAGGGGTTCGCTCAGCGGACGGCCTGTCATCACGTCCCAGAGTCGAGCCGCCTGTGCTCCAGCGCTCGAGCGGGCCAACACGCAGCGGCCATCCGGGCTGAACTCGGCGGCGACGATCCGATCGCGCAACGGCAGAGGATTGCCCCGGCCTCGGGGCTTGGTCAGGTCCCAAAGCCAGGCCGCGTCTCCCTCCGTCAACGTCAACAGCCGTGTTCCCTCCCGATTGAAACAACCAAACCGTACGCTTCGCTCGTGCCACCGCGGTTGGCCCAGGGCCTGGCCGGTTTCGGCATCCCAGATGCGCGCGGTTAGGTCGTCCCCCGCCGTCACGACGCGGCGTCCGTCCTGACTGAACTCGGCATGATACACCGCCCCTTGATGCCCACGCAGTTCCCGCAGCAGCCGGCCCTCGGGCACGGACCATAGGCGCGTGACCCCATCGCCCGACGCAGTGACCAGCTTGTTCGCCGTGGAACTGAATCTTGCCGACCATACCTCCCCATCATGGGGCAGGCCACCGCCCACACGCCTCACTCGAGCGAGGCGCCTCTTAGACCCGTCCAAGTCCTCGGCTTCATGCGCAACACCAGTGATTCCCCATTCCCCTCCCGCGCCTCGCTCAGGGGAATCCTTGAAATACGGGAGGGAGGAGGGCTGAACTTGACCTGATCGAACCAGGTCCGGGGTTTCAAGGATTCTGGCGGCCTCCCAAAGCTGGGCCAGGCAATCGGTTCCCCCCGTCACGATCCACTTGCTATCTGGACTGAACTCGACTGTGTGGACCCGCCCGCCCACCGGCAGCGGTTCGTCCACCAACTTGCCCGAGGCTACAGCCCAGATGCGCAACAATCCGTCATCCGTCACCGCCAGCGCGCGCTGTTCGTCCGGGCTGTAGCGGAAGTGCGACGCCACGCCGGGGAACCGGACCGATAGCGGAACGTCCGCCTCCTCGTCGGAGCGGCGGACATCTACGGCGCAGTCAGGCGTGCCGCGATCGGGCAAGAGGCCGACGAGATACCAACGACCATCCGCGCTGGGCAGGGCCTCTTCGACGGCCTGCCCGAGTTGGACACGTCGGCGCAGAGCCCGCCCCAGCCGCACATCCCAAACACAAGCGCTTCCATCCTCCGAACTCGTTGCCACCCGCGTGCCGTCCGGACTGAACTCCGCCCAGGTCAGCCGATGCCCATGCGCGAACGGCTCGGTCCAGGCCTCGCCATCAAAGGCATCCCAGACCCGGGCCGTCTGGTCCGCCGAGGCCGTCACCACGCGGAGTCCATCGGGACTGAACCGCGCCGCGCGGACTTGGTCGCCGCACTTCAACGGCCCCGTCACCGGACGGCCATTGCGGGCATCCCACACGCGCGCCGTGCCATCGTCCGAGGCCGTCACCACGCGCAGGCCGTCCGGACTGAAGCTGGCCATGACCACCGGCCCTTGGTGTTCGAGAGGCGGCTGGGCCTTGAACTCCGCAGCCCCCGGCGTCAGCCGGCGCTGGCCCTCGCTTTCGAAGACCCGAGACGGCGCGGACTGACGTCCGTGGCTAGGTTGCTCGGGAAGGATTGACACATCCTCTCCTGCGTGCCGCACCCAAATCCGCGCCACGCCATCGCGCCCGGCGGTGACCAACTGCACGCCATCGGGGCTGAATTCGGCCCATGCCACCCCGCCTGGGTGCGTCAATGCGCCGCCGACCGGTTCCCCCAGTTCCGCATCCCAGACCCGCGCGGTCCCGTCGTCGGAGACGGTCACCACCCAATGCCCATCGGGACTGAACCGAGCCGCGTTCACGCGGTCGTTGTGGCCCAAAACCGCGCCGATTGGTTCACCGGTCCGCGTGTCCCAGAGGCGGGCCGTGGCATCCGTGGAAGCGGTGACGACGCGCAGTCCATCGGGACTGAAGTTCGCCATCACGACCGGTCCTTGGTGTTCGAGGACCAACATCTGGCGAGCCGCAAGGCTCGGAGGGACGAGCTGCCGCCTCCGCTCAGGATCGCCAAATGCGGATGCTTGAGGCCCGGTTGCAGCTTCGGCGGGCCAAGCCGCGAGCCCCGGTTCACTCGAATCAGGGCCTCCGGGAACTCGGCTTTCCGCGATCGACGCGCTCGCCGAAGCTGTGGCCACGTCCCACACCCGTGCCGTTCCGTCGTCCGAAGCCGTAACCACCAGCCCTCCCTCCGGACTGAATTCCACCCAGCGAACAGGTCCGCGATGCCGGAGCGGCGGCGTGACGGGCTGGCCGGTCCGTCCGTCCCATACACGTGCGCTGCCGTCCTGCGAGGCTGTCACGACCCGCTCGCCATCGGCGCTCCAACGAACGATCGCCACGCCGGCGGTGTGCTCGAGCGCGGGGGTGAGCGGCAGGGCAAATGACCGATCCGTGAGCGCGTGGAGCAGCCGTTCGGCCGCGACTTGGTTCGCCGCATCTTCCCGCAGCAATCCCGCCAGACTCGCGATCGCTTCGCGGGGACGATCATTGGCGAACAGTTGCTCGACGTTCTGGGCCTCGAACTGGGTCAACCACGCCATGCGTTCGCGCTCGGCGCGCAGCCGCGCCTCGCGCTCACGCTGTATCGGCAGAAAGCCGAGGATCCCTATCAGTAACGCCACCAATGCCAGGACCGCCGCACGGCGGAAACACCGGAATTGCCGCTCGAGCACGCGCGTCCTCCGGAGCGATTCCCCCGCCTGCACCAGCAACAACTCGGCTCGCAAGGCCGCCATGCTCGCGTACCGTTGCCCCGGATCCGGCTCGCACGCCTTGAGGATGACCTCGTTCAGTTCCGACAGGCGCGCCTGGTCCGGCAATGCCGCCAGATTCGTCAACGGGGCCGGGAAGTCGCCCCGGTCCTTGCCGGTGGCCATTTCGTAGAGCAACTTGCCGAAGCTGAAGATGTCCGACCGGGGTGTCCCCGGACCTTCCGGCGCCACAAACCCCTCCGTCCCGACGAACGATTTCGTCGCGCCTATCTCTGCAACAAGACCAATGTCCGCCAGCTTGGGGCGTCCATTCACGAAAATGACGTTCGACGGCTTGATGTCGCGATGGACCAGCCGGTTGCGATGCAGATGCTCGACGGCGTCGGCCAGTGTGATCCCGATCTGCAGGCACTCTTCCGACGGCAGCCGCCCCCGCGACTTCAGCTCGTGGCCCAGGGTGCGAGGCACGTAGGAGTCCGGAGACATCGAGCAGGTGGCAGGAGACGGAGCGATGGCAGGAAGACTCCGCTCGCGCATCCCCGACGCCTGCGCCTCGGCGCTTTCCCCGGCGTTCGACGGCGCCGCGGGGTCCGCCAACTCCATCACGTAGTAGAAGTAGCCGGCGGCGTCCGCGCGCCCGATCTGCAGCAGGTTCGTCAGGCCCTCGTGCATGCGGGAGATGGGTTCGTACTTCTGAATTCCGGCGAATTCGCGTTCGTACGGGCGGCTGTCCTCGAAGGCGTCGCGATGGACGATCTTCACCGCCCGGTACGTGCCTACGACATTCCGCGCCAGCCAGACCTCGCCATAGCTGCCGCGCCCGATACGACGCAGCAACAGGTGATCGGCAATCTCCGGCGGGTGACCGGCAACCGCCGATCCGGCGGCTTCGGACGCAGGCGATCGACCCGAGTCGAGGGGCATACGAGGAAGCAGAGTAGCCGCGACGCACCAGCCTTGCGATTCCTTTCTCAGGCCGCTCGAAGCAGCGTTCTCCGTGTCCTCTGCGCCTCTGTGGTTGGTCCGGTTCGATGACTGTCACCGTCGGGGTTCAACCACAGAGACACAGAGAGCACAGAGAAAGGGCTTGGGGGGGGACTTGTTGAATGTCGCGGTCGTTGGCCCGTGTCACAAGCCGCCCGCCTTACGGTCCAGACCCAGACAAACCCTCGCCTGTTTCACCCCATTCCCCCTTTGTGTCCTCTGCGCCTCTGTGGTGAATACCAGCCGGGGCAATCACGGATCACAACAGTCGCCCCTCCAACCTTCTCACGATGCGTTTGAACACCGGCAACAGACGGCACTTGACCAGGTATACCTGCTCCACCGTGGTGCCGAGCGCCTTGGCCACTTGGGAGGGCGATTGCCGTTTGATCACGTGCAGGTAGAACGCCTGGAAATGTCGAGCCTTCGCCACCTGCTTCAACCGGCTCAAGGCGATCTCCAGGGCGTTCTCCTGCCACTCCGCATCCCACAGTGCCTCCAGGGCGTTGGGGGCTGAATCGGGAATCTTGTCGGTCGGAGCGGTTCCGGCTGTCCCGCTGCCGTCCCCGCCCGATCGGAACGCCTCCGCGACCGCGCTCGTCCGCCGCGGCCGTTTGTTGAGCTGATTGATGATGCGCCACTGGGCCACCCGGAACAGCCAACTCTTGAATGAACCCGCCGCCGGGTCCGCGTTGAACGACGGCAGGCTCTTGAACACGCACGTCACCGTGTCCTGCACCGCTTCTTCGGCCTCCTCCCGCGACAGCCCCGACTTCAGCGCCAAACCGTGGATCAGCGGGCGGTAAGCCGTGTAGAACTCCTGCCACGCCTCTTCGTGCCCGCCCGCCTTGAGCCGCCGCACCAGGCTCCAGTGCGTGCGCGTGTGCGCCCCACCCGGCTTTGGCTTGGCCGCAGTCATTGGCATACGCTTTCTATGGGATACACCGCGACAAAAGGCGGTTTCTTTCAGTGTGTTCTTCGCCTGTCCGTCCGATGCCAGACGGGAAGGCGGTTTTCTTCCAGTGGCGGCGAGATTCCTGAAAGAACTGAGCTTGGCCGCTTGTGGTTCTGTGCATGAAACACCTCGTCTCGCCGTCGCGGCCCATCTTGGCCGCTTCAATCCACCTCATGAAAGCCCGCCTCCTCCTTCGCGTCGGAGCCGTCGCTACAGCCATCGGAAGCCTGCTGCAATACTCGAGCCAGGCCGTCGTGCTCCAGAATGCAGCCGCTACGGCTACCCAAGGGGGCTTCACGACAAGCATGGCGATAGATGGGATAACCACGGGTGATGCCGGCTGGGCAATCGCATTCGGGTATCCTAACTGGGTAGCGCTAGCCCAGACTGCCGTGTTCGAGACGGCTACGGACATTTCCTATCCTGGGGGCTCTCGGCTCGAATTCACACTACACCAGAACTATGGTCACGGGTTCACAATCGGCTGTTTTCGCCTCTCGGTCACTACTGACGACCGGTCGCTCTTCGCCGACGGGTCGTCCAACGGCGGCGATGTCACCGCCAATTGGACAGTGCTTTCGCCCTTCTCGTACGTTTCCTCGGCAGGCGCGACCATGACGAAGCTGGGAGACGACAGCATCCTCGCTGGGCCTCCGCCTACTGGAGCTGACATCTACACGGTGATGGCGGACTCCTTTCTCGTGGGGATCACTGGCGTCAGATTGGAGGTGCTCGAACACCCGAATCTCCCCGACGAAGGGCCCGGGCATGGTCTCGCGGGCAACTTTGTGCTCACCGAGATAACACTCGATGCGGCCCCCATCCCCGAGCCTGGTGCGTTCGCTTTAATCGCCGGCCTTGGCCTGGTGGCTTTGTGCGTGTGGCGGCGCGTGCGCACCTGAGAACCTCTGCCGGAATCCCCCGCAGCAAGACTTGCAGCGCCTCGGCGGTTCATCGCGGTCCGGCACGGTGAGAGAGGACCTTTGCCGTGGCGCGCCTTCCGCGGGAGGCGTCGCCAAGGTCGATTGCCGGAGGTGCCCTCTGTAGCACAATCGCGCCACATCGCGCAGTTCCAGCCCTGAACCCTGAACCCCGAACCCTGAACCCTGAACCCGCGCCAAGCTCTTTCCCCGGACCTTCGGTTGCGGCTCCGTCGCGCCGCGTCCTCTGTGTCTCTGTGTGATCCCGTTCGAGGACTGTCGCCCGGCGCGGTTTTGCCACAGCCCGGACATCCGACCACGCGCAGCGGTGTGAAAGTCCGTATCGGTTAATCGTCATCCTCGTCTTCGCCGCCGCGCACGGTGATGGCCCACTCGGGATACGGCTCCCGGGTGCCGCGCATGGCGCGCCAGAGCACCCGATTCAGCACGTCCTCGGGAGCGCGGTCCACCTGCCGGAAGTTCATGCGCGACGACGCCAGGGCATCGCGCCGCAACTGCGGGTCGGCAATCGCCTTGGGATCGGGGTTCATCTCATCGATCGGCACGATGTTGGGCACCGACTTGAACGGCGTGTCATCGAGCGTGTCGGTGAAACAGTCGAACATCGGCGTGGCGCTGGCGTCGAACTGGTTCATCGGCGGCATGCCAAGAATCTGCTCCATGGTGCGCAGCAGACTGGTGGTGTTGTACTGCGTGCTCACCACGACGCCCCGTTTCGCGTAGGGACTCACCACATACGCAGTGGTCCGATACCCGCTCACGTGATCGTAGCCGGCCTGGGGATCGTCCTCGATACCGAAAATGGCCATCTCGCGCCAGAACTTCGAGTGGCTCAGCGCCTCGACGATGCGGCCGAAGGCCAGGTCGTTGTCCGCCACCGTCGCGGCCGGCGTCGGGCAGTTGCGGCTCGTCCCGCTGGTGTGGTCTTGAGGCAGACAGATGATCACAAGCTGCGGGAACTCTCCCTTGGCCTCGTACTCCTTCAACTCCCGCAAAATGAAGTCGGCCCGGTATTGATCGGGCACCGACATCTCCCAGCCCACGTAGTTGGTCGGCGAGAAGGGCGCAATGGTCGGGATCATCGGGTAGCTCTCGAAAATCACCTCGTCGCTTTCTCCCTTCCACGTGCGGTAACAGGCCAGAAAGTCTGGCGTCCCCTTGCGCCCGTCCCGCCACCGGACGTTTGGCGCCATGAATTCGCCGTAGTTGCGGATGCGAATCTTGTGCCGCAGCGCGTTGTCCCAGATGAAGCCCGCCGGCGAGTACGCCAGGGCATCGTTTTCGTCCACGCCCATGCCGTCCGGGTAGCTGCGCGGCCAGCCGGCAAACGAACGCTCGAGGTAATCGGTGCCAAATGCGGTGGTGCTCCACTGATGGCCGTCCGCGCTCAGGATGGCCGAACAGTAGGTGTTGTCCAGCAGAACGAACTCGCGCACGAGCTTGTGCTGGTTGGGCGTGACGCGTTCGCCAAAGATGCAGAGCCGCGGATCGCTGTTGCCCTTGCCCACCGCGCCCAACACCTGATCGTAGGTGCGGTTCTCCTTGATCACGTACACGACATGCTTGATCAGGCTCGGCTCGCCAATGCGCTCGGGAATCGCCCGCGGCGGCTGGCCGGGACGGGGCGGCTGCAGCGACTCCGCAATGCGCCCCTGGCGCAGGTTGTCATAGACCGATTGCGAAAGCCGGGGCAGGTCATCGTTCCGCGGGAGCGGCACCAGCGAGACCGAACCGTGGTACTGATGGCTATTGAAACCCTCCACGGACGCGCCGCTCTCCCGATACGGCCTGGGCGCGACGGCGTGCCCCTTGATGTTCGCGACACAAAGCTGCTTCCGCGGCCCGTCAAACACGAGCGCGCCGGGAAACCATCCCACCGGAAGCAACCCGCGCAACTGCGAGCGCTTGCCGGCCGGGGCGAAGTCCACGATCGCGATGGCGTTCTGCGTCCCGTTAGCCACGTACAGCGTCTTCCCATCGGCAGCGAATGCCAGCGCATTGGGCGACGCCGCCAGCAGATCGCTCGGTTTGGATTTCACCCAGATCGTCTCCGCCACCGCGTCGGTGCGCGTGTCAATGACGCTCAGGTTGTCGGCCCCAGCGTTGGCGCATACCAGCCAGCGACGGTCAGGCGACAACGCCAGCGCCGATGCATGAAGCCCAGTGAGGATGTCGATTTCCGGTTTGGCCCCGCTCTTGCCGACACCCAGATGGACGACGGAAACCGAGCCCTCGCTCGCGATGTGCCTCACCGGGTCGACGCGGACTACCGTCCCGCGACCAGCCGGCCCCACTAGATCGCCCGCGCCCGGACGGCGCCCGCCCCAGTTGCTCACGTAGGCCTTGTTCCTGAGGAGCACGACGTCGTACGGCGCCACGCCCACCGCGAAGGTGCGCAGCACCTCGCCCGTCGCGGCGTCGAGTTCGAGCAGCGTGTTCGACAGGTTGCCGCAGACGTACAGGCGCGCGCCGTCCGGTGAGATGGCCAGGCCCGCCGGGATTTCCTCGCTGCGCCGTGGCGCCTTCGCCGGCGGCAGCGGCAGCGAGTGCGACGCCGCAACCCGCCCGTCCGCGTCCACCGTGAACACCTTCACGCTGCCATTGACGTTGCTCAGGAAAATCCGACGGCCATCGGGCGAGAAGATCAGGCCGGTGAAGCTGAGCTGCCCCTTGGTGTCGGGTTGCAGGATGTTCGGCGACGCCGTGGGCGGCAGCGGCTCGTTCTGTTTCTCGGACGGCAACTGAACGCGCTCGAGAATGGCGCCGTTCGCGGGATCAAGGACGATCAACTCGCTCGTCTTTCCAGACACGACCAGCCGACGGCCGTCGGGCGACAGCGCCATCGCCTGCGGACGCAAGCCGGCAAGGTCGGTTTGCCGGCCCAGCGGGGTGACCTCCTGGTTGACCGGCAGGACCGTGCGGTTTTCGCCCCGCCTGCCAACCGTTTCGGCGTCGCCCCCAAACAGAGATACGACGAGCAGACCGGACACGAACGAAGAAACGGCCCATCGGCCGCAATGAAAGACTGACGCAGAAATCATGACACGAGTCTAGCCGGCCACCCTCGAATCGCAAGACGCGAGATTGAAAACATCGCCGTCTGAGACGCTGTGGGCGCAGATGCAATTGGCGCTTGGATCAGCGCCCAAGTCAGTCAGGACAAACATCACGACTGGGCAGTCAGCCTGGCCGGCCAGGTGACTGAGCTGTTGCTGACGTGCGAGGCGGTGCTTTCGGAAGCGGCGTTTCACTTGCAGGACGTTTCGGTCGTGCTCGCGACGGTCCGTGAAGATTTGGTGACCTTGACGTTCGCCTGCAACGATCGTCTGCCACACCCCATCGTCGTTACATCATGCGCCAGAGGGAGGCGACGAGGAATGTGACGATGAAGCCCAGGGCGAGCGGCAGGGCGGCGGCCACGAGCGTCCATTTGCCGCTGCCGGTTTCCTTGTAGATGGTGTAGAGCGTCGTGCTGCACGGGTTGTGGAGCAGGCTAAAAAGCATCAGGTTCACGCCGGTGAGGACCGTCCAGCCGCCGGCGGTCAGCAACTGGCCGATGGCCCGGTTGGAATCGAGTTTGAACAGGACGCCGGCGCCTTCGCCGATCCCCTGGCTGCCGGTCATCATGACGGTCAGCATCAGGATGGTCGGGATGACGATTTCATTGGCGGGTATGGCGATGACATAGGCGAAGAGGATCACGCCATTGAGCCCGATCAGGAACCCGATCGGATCGAGAAAACGGACACAGTGAGTGGCGAGGCTCTCGCCGCCGATGTGGACATTGGCGCTCAGCCAGATGACCGCGCCGGCCGGCAACGCGAAGACCACCGCGCGCCACAAAACGAACAGCGTCCGATCGATCAGCGAGGTGTAGAGCGCCTGCCAGACGCGGGGCGGGCGGTAGGGAGGCAGTTCGAGGCTGAATGTGCTGACCTCTCCGCGCAAGACCGTCCGCGAAAGCGCCCAGCCGACCGCAAGGGTCATGAACACGCCCAGAAGGGCCACGCTGGTGACGGCGGCTGAGGAGACAAGGCCGGCCAGCGGGGCGGGCGCCAGCGTGCCGACGAAGACGGTGGCGATCAGGAACTGGGTGGGCCAGCGGCCGTTGCAGAGCGCGAAGTTGTTGGTGAGGATGGCCAGGAGGCGTTCGCGCGGGCTGTCGATGATGCGCGCGGCCAACACCCCGGCGGCGTTGCAGCCAAAGCCCATCATGGTGGTCATGGCCTGTTTGCCGTGGGCGCCGGCCTGCTTGAACAGGCGGTCGAGGTTGAACGCGATCCGCGGCAGGTAGCCGAAGTCCTCGAGCAATGTCAGGAGCGGGAAGAAGATCGCCATGGGCGGGAGCATGACGCTCACCACCCAGGCGGTTGCCAGGTACATCCCGTCCACCACCAGGCCGGTGAGCCACCCGGGCGCGCCCAGGCTGTTGAACACGCCCTTGAGCCCGGGGTGCACGGTGTCGACCAGCAGGGAAGCCAGCAGGGTGGACGGGACGTTCGCGCCGGAAATCGTGAGCCAGAACATGGCGCCGAACAACAGAAGCATGATGGGGAACCCCCAGACCCGACTCGTCACCAGGCGGTCAATCCTGCGATCGATGGTCGGCATCGCGGCTCGGTCCGGACGGGACACCGCGCGATCCGCGACGCGGGCGGCCTGGCGGTAGAGGCCCTCGACGACCTGTTCGTGGACGTCGCCGGCAAGTTGCTGTCGCCATCGCTCGGCCGTGGCCAGGATCGCCTCGGCTGTTGGGCGTTCCGAAGATGAGGATGGCCGATGCGGGTCCATACCGTGAGCGTCAGGACGTCGCCGAGGCGCGCCCAGGCACGCCGAGGTCGGCAAGGCGCCCGCTCTTGAGGGCCGCGACGATCGAGGCGTCACCGCCCAGCAGCCGCACGGCAACCCAGCGCGGATTGGGCAGATCGGGGTAGGCCGCCGCCAGTTGAGTCATCAACTCGGCCAGCGCGGGCCTGAGCGCGTCCGGTTCGGTCTCGAGCCGCTTGGGGCGGCATCGGACTTCGCCGGAAGCCACGCCGCGGATCGCCTCGATCAGCTCCGGCAGACCTCTGCCGTACCGGGCGGAGGCGGCGACGACCGGCACCCCCAGATCGCGCGCCAATTGCCGGTCGTCCACACTGAAACCGTGGCGCTTGGCTTCGTCGATGAGGTTCAGGCAGACCACCGCCCGGTCGGTGATCTCGAGGACTTGCAGCGCGAGATTGAGGTTCCGTTCGAGGCGCGTCGCGTCGGCCACAATGACAGTGACGTCGGGCTGGCCGAACAGGATGAAGTCGCGGGCGATCTGTTCATCCAGGCTGGTCGAGAGAAGCGAATACGTGCCGGGCAGGTCCACCAACTTGAAGCGTTTTCCGCCGTATTCATAACCGCCCTCGGCACGGGCCACTGTCTTGCCAGGCCAGTTGCCGGTGTGCTGGCGCAAACCGGTCAAGGCGTTGAAGACCGTGCTCTTGCCGGTGTTGGGATTGCCCGCCAGCGCCACGACGTAATCCCAGCGGTCCGGGGCGATGCCGAGTTTCCTGAGCTGTGCGGCCCGGCGCACAAGGCACGCGGCGCAGGCCTCGCCCGAAGACGCACTCGAGCCGGGCGTCGAATGCGGAACGGAGTCGCTCATCGGTCCGGGACATCGCGCGAACTGACGCGGATGAGATTGGCCTGCTCACGCCGCAGGGCCACAACCGTCCCGCGCACGCGATACGCGGTCGGATCACCGCCGGGGCTGACCATCTCGACCTCGACTCGGGTTCCGGGAACGAAACCGAGGTCGAGGAGGCGCCGCCGTTCGGGGCCGCGGCAGGCCGGAGAGAGTCCGATGACCCGGGTCGGGACGCCCGGTTGGAGGCCCGAGAGGAACTCCTCCTCGATCAACTCTTCGGTCCGAAAGTCGGGCAACAGATCGATCGAGACATTCTCGGCCAGGACGGGGGCCAAAACATGCTCGTTGCCATCCGCCCAGAACCGGATGCGCGTGGGCGATTTGTCGATGACAAAGGCCCTCATGCCGGGGCGCAAGCCCGTCGCCATCAACTGGCGATAGACTGTGTCCGGCTCGTCCTCGATATGCGTGATCACGACCGCGGTGTCGGGATCGACGCTGTTGAGCGTGCGCCCCTGCTCGCCTTCCAACGCCCCGTTCGCTTTCGGGATGGCGTCGCCGTGCGGGTCGCGCGTGGGATGGCCCAGGCGCGCGGCAAGCGTGTCGGCCTCCTGAGGGGTCAGCAGGTGCTCCTGTCGTTCCGCCCGATGATGCCATTCGCCTTCCGCCACGCCGGTCTGTTCCGCCAGGTAGCTTTCCCAAAGACGATGCGCCCGAACGATGTGCAGTCCGAGCTCGCGTCCGGCCGACCGCAGACGCAGGCGCCCGCTTTCGAACGTCACGAGCGCGCCCGCCTCCAATTCCTCGAGCAGACGCGCGGCGGCGCCGGTTGTGATCTGGAGGACCCCGGCGATGCTGTCGAGCGTTGCGACGCGTCCGTTGGCCTCGCACTTGAGGATGTGCTTGAGGGCGTCCTCGCGACGCATGCGCCGGGCCAGTTCCTGCCCCTGACGCCACCGGGCGGCCAAGCCGTGCCTTGGCCAGAGGAGGATGGCCATGAACAGAAGTCCGAGTCCGATGGAGAATTCGTAAGGCACCGCCCAAAGCACCGTGATGGGGATCGATTAGCGCTGGATGCGCGGCGAACCTCCGGACGCGAACGCGCGGACCTGTTCGAGCGTGGCCATGGTGGTATCGCCGGGGAAGGTCGTGAGCAACGCGCCGTGGGCCCACCCGAGCTTCAAGGCGATCTCGGGGGATTCTCCCGACAGCAGGCCGTAGACGAACCCGGCGGCGAAGCCGTCGCCGCCGCCGACCCGATCCAGCACGTCGAGCTGGCATGTGGGCGAGACATGGCGTTGTCCGTTGATCCAGGCCACCGCGCCCCAGATGTGGCGGTTGGTCGAACAGACCTCGCGCAGCGTGGTGGCGACGACCTTGACCTGCGGCTGCTGCTCGAGCACGCGTTCGATCATGTCGAAAAACGCGCTCGGATCGAGCTTCGACGTGGCCGCCACCTCGGGTCCGGGAATGTCCAGGCCCTTTTGGAGATCCTCTTCATTGCCGATCAGCACGTCCACATTTCTCACGATGCGCCGCAGAACCGCGACCGCGCGATCCTTGCCGCCCGAGATTCTCCAGAGCTTCTCGCGGAAATTGAGGTCGAACGACACCACGGCGCCCGCCGCCTTCGCCGCTCGCATGCCTTCGATGATCAACTCGGCCGTGGTCTCGGACAGGGCCGCGAAGATTCCGCCGCTGTGGAACCACCGCACGCCGCCGGCGAAGATGCTGCTCCAATCGAAGTCGCCCGGTTTGAGGCGCGCCGCCGCCTCGTTGCAGCGGTTGTAGAAAACCACGGGCGCGCGCACCCCCCATCCGCGATCGCTGTAGACCGCCGCCATGTTCGGCCCCTGGACGCCGTCATGGGCGAATGTCTTGTAGAACGGACGCACACCCATCGCCTTCACCCGCTCGGCGATCAGTTCGCCGATGGGATAATCGACCATCGCCGTCACAATCCCGGTCTTCAGACGGAAGCAGTCGGCAAGGTTCGCCGCCACGTTGAACTCTCCGCCGCTGACATGAATCTGACACTCGGTCGCCTTTCGAAACGGGATGATGCCAGGATCGAGTCGATGCACAAGGGCGCCCAGTGAGATCAGGTCCAGCGCGCCTTCCGAACGAATTGTCAAGCCGTATTGCATGGGATGGATTAGAGCAGATGCACCCCGCGGCGAGAAGCTTTGTTTGCGTACGGCTGTCGTCAAAAGCGCCGTTGACACGCCCCTTTCCTTTGTTAGCGTCTCGGCCACCTTCGCAATCAATGAACCAGCGAAACCGAGTAAACGACAAAGAACAACTTATGCCAAAAGCACTGAAATCACAGAAACACGTCTATCTGTTCGGCAACAAGAAGGCCGACGGCGACGGGTCCATGAAACCGCTCTTGGGCGGCAAGGGCGCCAATCTCGCGGAAATGTCCCGCATCGGCTTGCCGGTGCCTCCCGGATTCACCATCACGACCGAGGTGTGCAACTACTACTACGCGAACAAGCGGACGTACCCCAAGCAACTCCAGGCCCAGATCAAGAACGGCATCGAGTTCATCGAGAAGATCATGGGCACCAAGTTCAACGATCAGACCGCCATGCCGCTCCTGGTTTCCGTTCGATCCGGCGCGCGCGATTCGATGCCGGGCATGATGGATACGATTCTCAACCTGGGTTTGAACGACCGGACGGTGGTCGCCCTGGTCAACGCCACGAAGAACGAGCGGTTCGCCTGGGATTGTTACCGCCGCTTTGTGCAGATGTACGGCGACGTCGTCATGGGTGTACAGAAGCGCCCCAACGAGGACCACGAACCGTTCGAAGTAGTGATTCACGAACTCAAGCACGAGCGTTATGCGCAGGACATCGAAGACACCCGGCTGACGGTGGACGATCTCAAGGAGTTGGTGAAGCGTTTCCAGGTCCTCATCAAGGACCGCACTGGCGGCAAGGAGTTCCCGCAAGACCCGTGGAAGCAGCTCGAAGGCGCGGTTGGCGCCGTGTTTGGGTCCTGGATGAACGACCGGGCGATCGTCTACCGCCGTAAGTACAACATCCCCTCGGAATGGGGCACGGCCGTCAACGTGCAGGCGATGGTTTACGGCAACACCGGCAACACCTCAGGGTCGGGCGTGGCGTTCACGCGCAATCCGGCCAACGGCGCGAAGGAATTCTACGGCGAGTTCCTGATCAATGCGCAGGGCGAGGACGTCGTGGCCGGCGTGCGCACGCCTGAGCCCGTGGCGCAGTTGGCGAAGGAGATGCCCGCGGCGTACAAGGAACTCGACAACATCCGCACGACGCTCGAGAGGCATTTCAAGGATGTGCAGGACTTCGAGTTCACGATCCAGGACGGCAAGGTCTTCATGCTTCAGACGCGCAACGGCAAGCGCACTGCCATGGCGGCGCTGAAGTTCTCGATGGACATGGTCAAGGAGAAGCTCATCACCTGGGAAACGGCCGTGCTGCGCAACCCGGCCGACCAGCTCGATCAGCTCCTGGCCCCGATCTTCGATGCGAAGGCGGAGAAGGCGGCCAAGGTCATCGCCACCGGCCTGCCCGCCGGCCCCGGCGCTGCGAGCGGCAAGCTCTACCTGAATGCCGATCGCGCCGATGCCGCCGCGGCCAGGGGTGAGAAGGTGCTGCTGGTGCGCAACGAGACGTCGCCCGAAGACCTGCGCGGCATGATCGCGTCCGAGGGCATCCTGACCGCCAAGGGCGGCGTGAGCTCGCACGCGGCGCTGGTGGCCCGCCAGATGGGCAAGGTCTGCGTCTGCGGCGCCGCCGCTCTGCAGATCGACTACAACGCCAAGACCGTCACCGCGGGCGGACAGACCTTCACGGAAGGCGATTACCTCTCGATTAACGGAACGGTCGGCAATGTCTACGTCGGGCAAATCCCGACCGCCCCGTCTGAAATCGTGCAGGTGCTCGTCGACCAGACGCTCGATCCGAAGAAAAGCGAGACGTATGCGATGTTCAAGACGCTCATGGACTGGTGCGCCAAGGCCACCCGCATGCAGGTTCGCACCAATGCCGACACGCCGGAGCAGGCCGAGAACGCCATCGCGTTCGGCGCCACGGGCATCGGCCTCACCCGCACCGAACACATGTTCTTCGAGGGCGACCGCATCAAAGCGATGCGCGAGATGATCCTCGCGGACAACGTGGCGGACCGCAAGGAGGCGCTCGCCAAGCTCCTCCCCTACCAGAAGGAGGACTTCGTCGGCATCTTCAGGGCCCTCAAGGGCTTCCCCGCCACCATCCGGTTCCTCGATCCGCCGCTGCACGAGTTCCTGCCCCACGACGACAACCCCAAAGGCCAGCAGGAGATCGCCGACGAAATGGACATACCGGTCGAGAAGATCAGACAGCGCGTCAAAGAACTGCATGAGTTCAACCCGATGCTCGGCTTCCGCGGCTGCCGCCTGGGCATCGTCTATCCCGAAATCTCCGAGATGCAGGCCCGCGCGGTCTTCGAGGCGGCTGCCGAGGTCCAGAAGTCGGGCATTAAAGTGAAACCGGAAGTCATGATCCCGCTGGTCGGTTTCAAGCGCGAACTCGATCTCCAGGCCGAAGTCGTCCACCGCGTCGCCAAGGAAGTCATGGCCGAGCAGAAGGTGCGGTTCAATTACAGCGTCGGCACCATGATCGAAATCCCCCGCGGCGCACTCACCGCCGACGAGATCGCCCAAACCGCCGAATTCTTCAGCTTCGGCACCAACGACCTCACACAGACCTGCCTTGGCATGAGCCGCGACGACTCGGCGAGCTTCCTCGGGCCTTACACCGAAGCCGAAGTCGTGAACAAGAACCCGTTCGCCTCGATCGACCAGACCGGCGTTGGCCAATTGGTCAAGATCGCAGTCGAAAAGGGCCGGTCGACACGCCCCGGAATCAAGCTCGGAATCTGCGGCGAACACGGCGGCGATCCCGACTCGGTCAAGTTCTGTCACAGAGTCGGCCTGACTTACGTCAGTTGCTCGCCATTCCGCGTCCCTGTCGCCCGTCTCGCCGCCGCCCAGGCTGCGATTGCCGAGAAACAGGCGGCCGGCGCCAAGACGCCTGCCAAGAAGACGGCCAAGAAGAGCAGGAAGTAGCCTGCCGGTCTCAGATCAGGACTCCGGCGAGTTCCTGACCGCACGATTCGCAGCCGCTCCGGCACACCGGGGCGGCTTCTTCTTTTGGATTCGACGCCAGCCGGCGCCCTGACTTGAACCGCGGAGATTCGGAGCGCGGCGGCTCTTGCGAGTCCGCATTTCAGTTCAAAGTGACAGTGGCCGGTCGGATGACACCAACAGTTGGTGAGAAGTGCAGGGCTAGGGTATTCGCTCGGCCCTGAAAACGACCCGATAGGTTTTCGCCGGATCACACACCCGCGGGTTCGGCACCAGGATGAAATCGTCCGTGATGACCGGTTCGAGGTCCGCGCCCTCGATGACCTGCGCGTTGCGGATGCGGTGCGGCAGGTAAGCCACGAACGGGCGCCCGCCCCGCTGCGAACCGTTCCGGTTGACGGCATCGAAGCTGTCCGGACCGCGCCGGGGCATGACTTCGAACACATAGGTCCCATCCTGCATGCTGATTCTCTGATCGAAGGCCTTCGGGCGGTCGGCCATCCGCGCCGCCCACCCGGGATCGCCGTAGAACGCAACGAAATCGCGGTCGAACACCAGCCCACGCGCGTCATTCTGCGTGAGTCCGGCCGCCTTCGCCTTCTCATTGACCTTGATCGGAACCGACGTGCGTCCGGCTGCGTCCGCATCCGCTCCAGCCAATTCGGGAAAGAACGTGACCAGGCGATGGACCAGGGCGTGGTGATTGGCAAAGAACGCCTCGGTTAGCGTGTAGCGGCCCGGTTGCTCGACGAAATAATCCAGCACCCCCCACCCCATGTAGCCGTACCACGTCGGTTGAATGTAACCGAGCATCTGGCAGACGCCGGCGCTGTTCATCCACGCCGTCGCCATGCAATCGCGCTGGTCGATGTGCCCCATGAGACAGTTGCCGACCGGCAGATACACCTTCGAATTCGGCGAGCGGATGGGGAACGTGTTGCCCCGCGTGTCTTGGCCAACGAGCACGCCATCGGCGTGCTTGAAGAAGCCGTTTCGATACCTGAACCCGATCTGCCAGTCGCGTTCCGTGGCGTGACCCGAGGTCACAAACAAATCCGCCTGATACTCACAGAGCGACTTCACCAGCGCCTCGGTGGTGTCGTCCGGACCCTCGAGTTCAACGGCCGTCTTGCCCGGCTCCTTTCGAACCATCCTGTTCTTGTTGAGTTCACAGTACCAGACTCCCTCGTCGACCATGTCCATCGGCAGTTCGGTTCCCGACGCGACCCTGCGGATGATCAATGGCTCGTGCTGCCTGGCAATGCGCAGGGCATTCGCCGCGTCATAGCCCGTGAGGATGCCCCAGAAGAAATCGGTGTACGGATCGTCATCGACTCGGCGCGCCAGACGGTGGACATCGGTTACAAACTGTCGGGTGACGGTCTCTGGAGGGGCCACAAAACAGACGTACCGCGGGAAGTGGGCCCGCAGCGCGGGCAGTGTCTCGAACACCGAGTTGGTGAACGACAGCACACGGTTGCCATGCTTCGCCGCCACCGCATCGGCGACGGCTTTCCAATTCGGATCGGCCAGCGTCTGTTGTGCCGCCACAAGCGCGTGGGCGGTTGGCGTATCATCGGTCTGGGCTGCCACGACCACGCTCACCGTGGTCCAGGCAAGCACCAGTCCCAGCCGGGTCGGGCGCAGCAACTTCATGGGGGGGAGTCTGGGCTTTGGTCCTCACACTTCCAACCCAAAAACAAACAGAGCCGATCCGCTCCAAAACCGGGTCATTTTCCCAATGGAGGGTGTCAATGGATGTCAGACCCGCCGGAGCTCCAGCGGTCCCTGGAATCGTCCGTAGATGACAGCAAGCATGTTGCAGAAAGCTCAGCGCTCGACTTTTGGGGACATGCCCAGAATGTCCGGCGTCTTCGCGGCAAAGTACTCGAGCCAGTCCAACGCCATCGACGCGGCGATGTCCCGTTTGCTCTGCCGGTATTCGGCAATGGTCTTTCCCCAATAGAATCCGAGCCAGCCGACCGCCAGCCTGCGCGATCCTTCGATGAACGCACCCAATTCCGTCGTCGAGCAATTCAATGGAAACATCTCCTCGATGACGATCGGCTTGCCCACATCGTAGACCGCAAGTGCCGCCAGCGCCTTATCCACCTCGCCCCGCTTGGGATAGAAGTGCAGACTGACAAAGTCCAGACCGGCTCCAACCTCTTGCGAGTAGAACAGCGGCTTGGCCTCGGGGAAGGTCAGCGCCCAAGGGATCGCGCCGACGGTAATGAGGCGCCCTTGATCCTTCTTCCTGATCGCTTTGACCAGCGTTTCGACCCACGCCTTGGCTACCTGCTTTTCGCTGCGCCCGGCGCGATCGAGGGTCAGGCGTTGCACAAAGCACATGCCCGCGAACTCGCCTGGCGTCCAGTCCCGGTTCTGTTTGTCCTCCGAAACGACCGGCTCGTTCATCAGGTCGTAACAGAACACGGCCGGGCTGGCCGAGCAGACCTCGGCGACCGATTCCCAGAAACGGGCTTGAACCTCCCACCGTCGGCCTTCGTCCAAGTCATTGTACCAACTCGGCGTATCCTTCCTCCGGTAGCAGCCCAGGCCGGTGACATCGAGGTAAAGCTCATTCGTCTCGGCCAAACGCAGCAGACGACCAAGCTGCGCGAGCGATCCTCGATCCGGCTCGGTTGCCGATTTCATGAACCTGGCGACTTGCAGATGGACACGCACGGTGTTCGCGCCGAGGGCTTTCATCTCCTCGAAATCTCCGCTTACGGTCGCCCACTCGTCCTCCCAGTAATCTTCCAGAAGCCTGTTCGAGGCGTCGTGGTCGTAATTGAAGCCCCACGGTCTGAACTCGCGTTGAGTGTTCGAGAGAACGAACCGCGTTCGGTCCTTGCTGACGCGGATGAACTCGGACGCGCATCGGGAGGACTGTGTTTCGGTTTGTTGGCCGCCCGCCAGCATCGAGCCGAAGCCGATCGGCACAGCCGCCAGCAACGCGGCGATTCTGCACGCGGAGGATTTCATCAAGATGAGTTCTTTTGCCGGATTCGTCACACGTGCCAAACGAATGCCGGACGGAGGTATAGAATTGGGAATGCGATCAGAGCAACACGAAATCCTCCACGGCGTAACAGTTCTCCCCTGTCCTGCACACCGGCGGTTCGATCATCCTGACCCAAACCCGGCCACACATTGAACGGCCTTCAAATCGCAGGCTGATCTGCCGTCACAATGGTCGGCAACCCCGCCGCACACACGATTCGGGTTAAGGTGCGGTACGGCGACTTCACGACCCTGACGCGCCAACTCACGGTCGAGGAACCGATCACGGAAGCCAAGGACATGTATCGGCTTGCGTGTCACCTGCTGGGGCGAAAGAAGCTGGTGTCACGTCCCTTGCGGCTCTTCGGTCTTGGCGTCAGCAACCTGCGCGAGCAGACGGCGCAACAGTTGATCCTGCTGTAGGCCGGGTCATTGAGCCGTCGGCGCCACCAACGGCAGGTCGAGCCAGGCCAGACCCACGTCGCGGTTCATGTGGCTCTTGACGCCGGTGGGCATCTGCTCCGCCGCGTTGCCGTCGTAGAAGATCGCCAGCCGCCGCCCCACCTGGACGACCGACGGCAAGCCGATGATGTGCCGAGACCATTTGCAGTTCTTCGAGTCCAGGACGACCGCTTTGTGCGCCGGGTCCCAGCGGTCGAGGGTTGTTGTCCAGTAAACCCAAATCGCGTCCGTGTACTCCAAGCCGCCGCGCAACCCGACATGGTTGGTAAACAACCACCAGGTCCGACTCGTCGGCTCGTAGTACAGTGAGCTGTTCTCGACTTGCTCGGCCAACGGAACGATCGGCTCGGAGTCGATGTGCCAGGTGCCGTTGAGGTCCTTGGTTCGGGCAATGCCCAGGGTCCGCCGGATCGGGGCATCGGTGGAGGCGCTGAAGAACATCAGGTAACCGCCGTCGTGGGCGATGACGTGCCCAGGGCTGGCGGTTGCGGAGTAGTACGTGCCCGGCTTGGTGCGGAACGGGATCACGTCCGGCTGCTTGGTCCACGGTCCGGTGGGTGAAGCCGCCCGCGCTTTCATCGTGAGGTACGGGAAGGCGGGGATGTAGTCGGGCGCCGGGGTCGTATTCGGCGTCCCGAGATAGAACATGTGCCAGCCTTTGCCGTCGAAGAACGTGACGCCATACGAAGCGGAAGCGGAGTCGTCGTCGCCTTTCCGGCCAAGTTCGAGCACGGCGCCTTTCTTCGTCCAGTGGACCAGGTCTGTGCTCGTGGCCAGGCAGGCAAGCCAGGCGTTGGTGCCCGCGCCGTCGTAATGCATGTAGTATGTCCCGCTGTGTTCCCAGACCCAGACGTCACGGGCACCAAGATGGTCGCATCGACCCGGACCGTCGCCGTGCCGCAATACCGGCCCCTGATCCAGGGCGTCGAGGCGATACCGGGCAGACGTTCGGTCGTCGGGGTACTTGATGATCTCCTGGGCCGATTGCACTGAGGCCGCGCGGGCGTCAGCCACGCCGAAGGTCAGCATAGCGATAACCAGGGCGAGCGGGCAGAAGGTCAAGCTGAGTGTCTTCATGGGGTTTGGATTAGGTTCTTCATGGGGCCGGAAACAAGCGGGATGGGATCAAAGACGCCTTGGCGTTGGGTCCGCTTCCAGACCTTCTTGGGATTGCTCTTCTCGTTGGTCTGCGTCTCGCTGTCGGTGCGGAGGTAACGGCCCCACCGCGCCGCGATCCTCAACGCCTTGGCCTGCGCCGATACCGCGAAGGTCAGGCCGAAGGACGACGGGATCAGCGATTCCGCCTGTGGCGGTGCGATGTCTACCATGCCTTCCTCGTCGGTACCTTTGCCGCCGACCGCCAGTTCATCAAACAGGTCCACGACCGCCGGGTTCCGCTTGGGTGCCAACATCCCGACCAGATACCGCTCGCTGACACCGGCCTCGTCCAGTTCCTCGTCAGGCCCGCCTGCCGGGCCATGCAGATCGGCCGGCACGAGTTTTTCGAGTTCGTCTCGGATTGTCCTGGGTGGCGGGATGATTGATTCGTTCATGCGACTCCTATGCCTGCCGGACCGGAACCGGTCCGCCCTGCGCTACATGGCCGGATTTGGCCGGGTTTGGCCGGATTCATAGTTGGCCCTCCGCGAGCCACCCTCACTGAACCTTCGACAAACGCTTGATTTGCAGGCTTAACCGACTCAGCCGAGGAATTCAGAGTATGGTGAATGCTCGTTTTCATTCTGGCCGGATTTGGCCGGGTTTGGCCGGGTGCCGATCTTGGTTGTCCACAAAGTCGCCGCCTTTGTCCATGGCATAAACCGTGACGCGCACTCGTACTTGGGGAAACTGCTGCGCCGGATTCCGCCCAAAGAGAACCTCTGCCGCATTGGTGATCGTTCCGTCCCGAAACAGGTTCAGCGCTGTCAAAATCGGTTCCACTTGGTTGCCCAGCGAGAGTTGCCGCTGTTCGCGTGCCTGTTGTGCGGTGCTGACGATCAAGTCCCAGGACTCCCGCTGGTGCCAGGAAACCCTGATTTTGACGGTGAGCCTACGCGGCCTTTTCCACGGAAACCAGAACAAATCCGGCGCAGCCGGTCAGAGCACTTTGGAGTGCCGCACGAACCATCCTGGGTCGTACCAAGGCGGAGTCGGCGCTGTGCGTGGTGGCCGGGACTTGCTCGCCCGCCCGAATCAACCGGTGAGCAGGCAACCCCGCATTGTTCCGTAGCTGAGTTTCAATGCTTGTCCTCATTCGCTGAACCGCCGACGGCGTTGCCGCAGAGAGGCCATCGAGCTGCCGGCGGATTCCCCTTTCGGCAACCTGAAGAAGGCCATGTGCACCACGCGGTCCTCGTGGACCAACGCCGACCCAGCCAATCCCGGTTTCTGGTAGCGGTAGTCCCTGCCGTAGCCGACCGATTCAAAGGCCTTCTCGTCGCTCTCGCCGGCTTCGTGCAGGAAGGCCTGGGCAGCGGCAGCGGCTTTCGCGACCTCGACTGCACCCGGCTTGGGCTCGATCAGGGCGTCGATCAAGTGGCTCTTGAGCAGTTTCGGGTGCAGTCTGGCATAGGCGTCGGCGTGAGCGATGAGATCGAATCCGGCCACCTCGCCGTCGATCGCTACGAACAGGCCCGTCTGCCCGGCAGTGGGTGCGAAAACGCGGGCACACGCCTCGAGCTCGGTCGCGCGGGCTTTGAACACGTCCCGCATGGCGTGCGTGGGAGAGTTCACACCGGCGCTGCAGGCCAGAGCGGCGACCTCGCGCCAGACTTCTCCCTGGTCAGACGAATAGTGCGCACCAGCGGCGAGCGACTCGGAAACGGATCGCACCTTGGACGCGCGGCTCTTGCGCGACATTACCGCGCCCGAATCGGCGAAATGAGCGGAGGCGTACGACCACCGTCCCTGCTCGACACAACTGACCGGGATCGTGGTCTCGGCGCGTTCCTTGAGCAGGATGGTGGTGTTCAGCACCCGGTTCTGCTTGGCGCCCACGAGCTCTTCGCCGTCCAGAAGCAGGATGGGCCGGTCGCTTTGGCTGATGACCTTGAGTTCGGGCACCGAACCGCCTTCGGAGACCTCGGTCACGGTGAGGCAGTGCCCGGCCAGGGCTTCGCCGAGCGTCAGGTACGGCGCGGGGCCCGCATCCGGGCCGAGCAAAGGAAAGACGACAATGTTGCGGTGTGTTTGCGGTGGGCCGAAAGCGATTCGACCGAGATAAGCTGCGGTAGCTGCATTCATGTTTTTTGCCTTTCCAGGTGCGGCGACTCGGAACCGACGCACCGGCGCACCGACGCACCGACGCACCGACGCACCGGCGCACCGACGCACCGACGCACCGACGCACCGACGCCCCCACCTCCCGGCCTGGCGAGCCTCGCCAAGATCGTTTCGTACTGTTCGCCTGCAAGATTACGCGAGGGGGTCTGACATCCGCTGACACCCCCTCATACAAAGTTTTGGCAGAATTGCAGCGGGTGGCGGCGTTTGGGGGACGGGTTGATGGGGTGTGGTTGAGGGTTGACGAGCAACCGGTTGGACGTTGGATGTTGAGCGTTGCACGTTGTGCGTTAACTATTTAGACGATTTCCCAATCGCCGATCGACCGGGAAACGGGCCTCGCGTCGGCTGCCGATGAGACCTGAACCTCCAACGTCCAACGTCCAACGTTCAACGCCCAACGGTCAGTTCACGGCCGGCCAACAGGAGGCGTTCAGCCAGCACCAGGGCGTCCACCGGCCAAAACTGCTCTGGTCGCGGGCGCCAACAGCGCCTCCCGAACGGACGCGGACTGCACATGCCTCTGCGCGTGTTCCTGGGCGAACGTGAACGTCGCTTGGGCATCGGCGCCCTCCCGGATCCCATGAGCCAGTGTGGCGGCAAAGAGGGCGCTGGCGTCGCGTAGCCGCGGACGGGAGTCCGCGCTGACTCGCTCCGGCGAATACAGACATCAGCGCCGTCTGACGACGGCGGCTACGGAGGCGTAGCCGTCCCGCGGCCGTCGCGTAGCCGCGGACGGGAGTCCGCGCTAACTCACTCCGTCAAAAGCAGGAAGCAGCGCCGTCTGACGACGGCGGCTACGGAGGCGCAGCCGTCCCGCGGCCGTCGGGTAGCCGCGGACGTCAGTCCGCGCTCTCGCTCCGGCGAATACGGACATCAGCGCCGTCTGACGACGGCGGCTACGGAGGGGACCGTAGCCGCGGACGGGAGTCCGCGCTGACTCGCTCCGTCAAAAGCAGGAATCAGCGCCGTCTGACGACGGCGGCTACGGAGGCGTAGCCGTCCCGCGGCCGTCCCGTAGCCGCGGACGGGAGTCCGCGCTGACTCGCTCCGGCGAATACAGACATCAGCGCCGGCTGACGACGGCGGCTACGGAGGCGTAGCCGTCCCGTAGCCTCGGACGGCAGTCCGCGCTGACTCGCTCCGGCGAATACAGACATCAGCGCCGTCTGACGACGGCGGCTACGGAGGCGTAGCCGTCCCGCGGCCGTCGCGTAGCCGCGGACGGGAGTCCGCGCTAACTCACTCCGTCAAAAGCAGGAAGCAGCGCCGTCTGACGACGGCGGCTACGGAGGCGTAGCCGTCGCGTAGCCGCGGACGTCAGTCCGCGCCTGGAGTTTGGACATTCTGAAGACGGATTATGGCGGGGGGCAGTGTGAGGCGGCGAGGGGAGAATCTCAGGCGGCGGCGCTGCCGACCATCATGGGGTAGGTTGCAGGGGCTTTGGCCGTCGGGAAT